>LUMI01000058.1_pt1 | contig 51332 bp, 50 predicted proteins | sample 729681 | NCBI WGS metagenome assembly LUMI01 (sample SAMN03860267, study PRJNA289734) | marine metagenome | biome: seawater column; feature: ocean; material: water; isolation source: Red Sea water column Station 34 - depth 10m | place: Saudi Arabia: Red Sea | collected 2011-10-15 | depth 10 m
ACGAGAACGGCACCGGCGACGGCGACGATCACGACCACGGCGACGACGACATGGAAGAGCCTGAGGAGCCTGAGTCATGGCCAACCCAAGACGACATGGCTGAGTTCGACATGATGTTCTGGGACTGGGTCTCCGAGTGGGACGCGGACGCAAGCGACTCCCTGAGCTTCGACGAATTCTGGCAGATCAACAATGACACCGAGGAAGGCTGGGACTTCGAGAACCCAGGATGGTCGGCAGACACGACCGAATGGGACCAGTTCCCCTACGACCCATCGGAGCAGACCGACACTGACATGGACGGAATGGGAGACAACTCGGATACTGACGACGACAATGACGGTGTCCCTGACGGCCTCGACGCCTTCCCATATGACCCGACCGAGTCAGCCGATCTAGACGGCGACGGAATCGGTGACAACTCCGACAACGACACAGATGGCGACGGAATCGACAACGACCAGGACGACTTCGACAGCGATCCAAACGCTGCCTCAGACAACGACCAGGACGGCGTAGACGACGCATCTGACTCGGACGACGACAACGACGGCGTGCCCGACGTTGCCGACTGGGCGCCTTTGGACGCATCCGAGCAGTACGACACCGATGGCGATGGAGTTGGCGACAACGCAGACACCGATGACGACAACGACGGGACCGCGGACGCTGACGACGCCTTCCCGCTGGATGCCAGCGAGAACGCAGACGCTGACGGCGACGGGGTTGGGGACAACTCCGACCCGGACGACGACAACGACGGCACACCTGACGGACTGGACGACTTCCCGTACGATGCCACGGAGCAGAGGGACTCCGACGGAGACGGAATCGGCGACGTGGCCGATCCTGACAGGGACGAGGACGGATACCTGAACTCGGACGACGCGTTCCCGATGAACGGCAACGAGTGGATGGACACCGACGGCGACAACATCGGCGACAACTCGGACTCCGACATAGACGGAGACTCGGTCCTGAACGACGACGACTGGGCGCCTCTCGACTCTGCAGAGTGGATGGACACCGACGGCGACGGCACCGGCGACAACGCCGACACCGACGACGACGGAGACACCTACTCCGACGACGACGAGTACTCCTGCGGAACTGACTCGAAGAACGCGAACTCAGCTCCATCGGACTTCGACGGCGACGGACTATGCGACGCCTTGGACCCCGAGGACAACAGGGGACAAGCCGGAGCCGGAGCCGCACCAGACGTGGTCCAGGAGTCACCAGGCTTCACGCCAGGATTCGCATCCGTGCTAGCAGTCGTGTCCCTACTAGGCGCAGCCGCACTAGGACGACGCGAAGAGAACTGATCCGTAAGGATACAGACAACGTAACCCCGGGCCGGGGACCACCCGGCACCCGGCCCGGGGCCACAACCCAATGCTGATAAGTCCCCCATATCACAAGTCATCTCATGCCAGGCACGACCAGGGCCGAGATAAGGACGCTGAAGATAGGTAGATACGTAGCGATCGAGGAAGACGCATACAAGATTCTAAGCATGTCCAAGTCCAAACCAGGCAAGCACGGCTCAGCCAAGGCCAGGATAGAGCTGGAAGACATCTTCACAGGTCAGAAGAAGTCACACGTCGGTACCGTCACCGATACCATAAACATCCCACTGATCGAGAAGGGATCTGCCATTATCACCCACATCCAGGGCAACGAGGTCCATGCAATGGACAACAAGACCTACCAGACGCTCATCCTTCCAGTCGAGGAAGGGATGAACCTGCAGTCCGGAGGGGAGATCCAGTGGATGGAGGCAATGGGCAGGTACAAGATCAGCAGGGACCACTAGTCACGTTTTCTAGTTCCCAGTACCTCTCGCCCACGTGAAGTATAAGCGTCGTTCTCGTACGCTCGGGACGAGAGACATGTCTGACGTTGAGCGATCGGCCTACAGGCAGCCAGTAACTGCCTCCGGACTGGAGGCGATAGAGTCCGGAACGCTGACCTGGCTAGACGAGGACATGTACAACAACCTGAACACCGGGGTACTGGAGCAGTACCTGGAGGAGAAGAACCTCTCCGAATCTTTCGAGGTAAGCCACTGGGACACTCGGAAGGTCCTCATCGGGATTCTCGTAGGCGCCGTCTTCAGCGGAGTAACTGCCTACATCGGCCTCAAGATAGGGCTAGCCGTCTCAGCAGCATGGTACGTAGCATACCTGTTGGGGATGGCCCTCCAATGGTCTCCATCAGAGGTTAACATAGCCACGAGCGCCACCACGGGTGCGACCAACGCGTCAATAGGCTTCATCTTCACATTCCCTGCCATCTTTTTACTGGCCTATTCCGACGACTACAGGGTCGGTGACGGACATCTCCTGAGCTCCGTCGATACCCTGAATCTAGCATTCGTGGGCATCATAGCCTCGATGTTCGCAGGGTTCCTGGGTGTGATGTACTTCATCATATTCAGACGCGTATGGCTGGTTGAGGACCCACTGCCCATGCCCGGATTCGAGGCCACCCTCAAGATGCTGGACATATCCTCGGACGTCAGCACGGGCTCAGCAGATGCAGCACGCGACTCCCTACGAACCGTGGGGGTGTGGACGGTTCTGACGATGGGCATCATGTTCGTCATCGACTACCCAATTCGCTGGTCAAAGAAGCTCGCAGGAGTGCCCAGCAGCATCGCTGACTGGTTCGCGATGACGCTTTCCGGTGAGAAGTGGGGCCTCGCATCGGTCTACACAGAGAGGTGGGTGCACCAGCCGAGCGAGCTGGTCGAGGGCAAGTACGCCCCTTACAACGGCATAACCCCCTACGAAGAGGGGAACCCCATGTCCTACACCTTCCTAGGCGTGGAGATAAGCCCGACCCTATTCGCGATAGGCTGGTTCATGAAGTTCAGAGCAGCCCTACTGGTAAACCTAGGGGCAATCCTCGCATGGTTCTGGCTTATCCCCCTTGCAGTGCTTCAGGACGTCCCTGTGTACGACCCGGAGCAGGGCGTCTACAGGGACATCACAGAGATGGGCCCCATCGTCCAGTGGCAAGCCTTCGGCTCGATAATACGTACCGTCGCGATAGGGGCAATCCTCGGAGGGGGATTCCTTGGTCTGTTCAAGATGGCCCCGACATTCATCGGAATCTTCGGAGACATCACACAGGCCTTCTCGGGGGAGCAGGGAGAGGAATACGTGGAAGGAAAGGGCTGGTACGAATGGCCGCTGTACCACATCCCCATTTTCATGGCTATCTCGCTCGTGGCAATCACTGTCATCTTCGTCATAGGGGGGTACCCTGTGCTGCCTTCTCTGATATTCTCAGTAGTGCTGCTATCGACTACTTTCCTCCTGGGTGCCATAGCAGTTAGGGTGATGGGGGAGACGGGAATTGAACCAGTCTCAGGGACCTCATTCATCGTCCTCCTTATTCTCCTTATGATTTTCCTGAACCTGGACGTAGGGCTCAGCAAGGAGGAGTCAATCCTGATGTCCCTCGTGGGGACCACGGTATTCGGCTCGGCGATCAGCATGAGCGGAACCGTTGTGGGTGACTACAAGAACAGCCTCTACATCGGTAACAGGCCATACCACATCTCCAAGGGCAACATAATGGGAGTAGTGCCCGGAGCCATTCTTGGTGCCGGAGTTGCCATATTCCTATCCAAACTCCTAGCTGATGGTACAATAGAGCTGCTAGCACCCCAGGCAAACGCATTCGCATACTTCACCACCATACTGGCCGAGGGCCAGGGTAACTGGAGCGCTCTGCTTCTTGGGATGGCCCTCGGGGCCTTCGCCGAGTGGGCCACGGGGATGGGCACGTCATTCGGCTTGGGAATGTACCTCCCCACCCCTGCTACATTTCCGATGCTGATCGGCGGCGCATACCGCTCTTGGTGGGAGGAGAGGAGGCTAAAGCCCATCGTGGAGTCTGTAAGGAAGGAGGAGGGGAACGCTGCTGCGGAGAAGAAGAGCGCGAGAATGCTCCTCCTGACGTTCATGATCGCAGCGGGAGCATTGACCGGTGAGGCATTCTACGGTGTCGAGGCTGCGATACTAGCGGTCCTGGACGAGATTTCGGTCGGTGGGGAGTTGCTCAAGACGTACTCCTGGTGGCCCTTTGCAAGACTGGCAGGCTTCGTAATCATCAATGTGGTACTAGGGATGATCGTTTACGTCCTATTCAGAAAGGCCGGAATCATAGGCGGGGGTTCCAACGAAACTCCCCCTGAGACAAAGGCCACCACGCCCAAGGTCCCTTCCTGGGTTCCCTTGGACGCCGAGCTGGCGGACTGAAAATGGCCGAGCACAAGGAAATCCCGACAAGCGCGTGGCTGATACTCTCTGTAGCGGTAATCGCAGTTTCCAGCGCAGGCATAGTCCTACAGGAGATGTCCGACGTAAGGCCTCTCCTGCGAGCCTCGTGGAGGATGCAGGGGACGGCGCTGGTATTGCTTCCGGGATTCCTGTACCAGTTCAAACGACTAGAGGCTCCATATCTGTCCATGAACGACTGGCTTCTGATAATGGCTTCCAGCGGGTTCTTGGCGATTCACTTCGGAAGCTGGGTATGGTCTTTGGATAATACCAGCCTAGTCCACAGCCTCCTGTTCGTGAACACGCACCCGCTAATCGTGGTCGCACTGATGCCAGTTATGGGAGAAGCAGTCCGCAGAGGACACTTGGAGGGGGTAATCATTGGTTTCGCAGGAGCTCTCGTAGCCCTGATGGACCTCGGCGATGGGGGGGAAGTGACCCTGGTGGGGGATTTAGCCGCGTTCCTGGGGGCAGTAACCATTGTCGGCTACATCCTAGTGGGGAGGGAGCTCAGATCTAACAGGGAGATGCCGATTTTCGTCTACGCCTTCCCCGTGACCTTGGGTGCAGGAATCTGGCTGTCTCTTGGGACCGTGTTGTTCGAAGGCTCAGAGGTCGCTTCCTTGCATCCTGAGTCCTCGATATTCGGATGGACAGACCCATTCTGGATAGTTTGGGTGGGATATCTGTCTCTCGGTCCTGGACTCTGCGGGCACACGGGATTCAACACTGTTCTGCGATGGATACCCCCGATAATCGTCTCAATCACGATGCTTTTGGAGCCCGTGATAGGGGCCCTGATAGGCTATATGTGGACTGGAGATACTTTGATTGGACTACCAACAGTAATAGGTGGGCTGATGATGATGGCGGGAGCCATGCACGTGACTCTACAAGGAAAATCGAAATTCGAGGGGGAATCGGTTTCTTAACCGCCCCATCATGCGGAAAACATGCCAAGGTTTCCGATTCTACTTACCAACGACGACGGCATCAACTCCCCGGGGCTACAGCATCTGGCATCTTCATTGCACTCTCTTGGACACCCGATAGCCATACTAGCACCCCTTACCGAGCAATCAGCGGTGGGAATGAAGCTCACCCTAAGGGATGACATGGCCTTCGAAGAGCACACCGATATCGCTGAAAAAATCAGGACCGACGACTCAGTCCCCCTGCGCGCGTTCTCCCTCGATGGGTCTCCCTGCGACTGCGTCATCGTTGCTATCGACGGGGGACTGAGGTCATGGGCGCCAGAGATAAGGCCGTGGCTCTGCATTTCCGGCATCAACCGAGGGCCAAACCTCTCTGTGGACGTTCTTCACTCCGGAACTGTTTCCGCTGCACGCGAGGCATCTCTGTATGGCCTGCCATCGCTTTCCGTAAGCCTAGCCACCTACTCACATCAGGACTACTCGCAATCCATAGAGGCAACACTGGCTCTTGTGGAAAGACTATCGGAACTGGTCACAGTAGACCCGATCAACATCCTGAGGCCAGAGGGTTCGAGGACGCGGCCGATTGAGGGAACCGGCCCTAACTCTCTTAGATCATGGTTCTTGCAGGGGAACATGTTCCTGAACCTGAACATACCCGAAAACTGGAAAGGGACATTCCAGACCGTGCCCCTAGGTGCTAGATGGTACCATAACGCGACTGACATGATAGATCAGAAATCCATGGGAGTGGCCTTTGAGGTCGGGGCGGCCAGAATCGTTGACGAGGAAATCGAAATGACCGACTGCCATGCAATAGCTTCGGGGAGCGCCTCGATTACCCCTTTGGCAAGCTGGCCCCAGAATCATCCCCTTGGAGTCCCGCAATCGATAATGCAAGCGTCTACCGTGATGGATCCCGATGGGATGCCTTCATGGCTCTAGGACCCATCAAGGAGATGATGGATTATGGAGATGCAGGAGTGCCCCTGCAACCACTCTCTTCCCAGCGAGAGCGAATCTAAACCGTGAAGACTGGCCCTGTCTTGAATCGAAAGGGGCTGGTCATCCGATAGAATGAACCCTAGATCATTGGGATGTTGTATCGAATTGAAGCCTCTCCCCTCAGCATCTAGTAATACGGGTATAATCCCTCTTTCATCCCAATCTTGTAGGGTCTGATTGATATCCCCTCCAGAGTGCAGTATCCCACTTGAGAACTCTTTGAATCGATCCCTCGGAGGAATCGGAAGTTTGTTTATCCCCTTAATCTGTCCTGCAATTGATCTTTCATCTGGCCTGACTCCCCCTATTCTGGTGCCATCGAACCATATCCTCCTATTCGGCCCCCCTCCTCCCATTAGGTGAAGAATCACATGGCAATCCTCGCGAATTCCATGGGAGACAAACAGGGCAGCATTTACCGCTCTAACAAGTACGTCCATTCTGCCTCCGGAACCAGGAAGGTCATTCAGATTAAGAGTCCCTTCGCTTGGAGCCCTATGGCCGATGATAGCGAACCATCTCTCCAGAAGATCACCCCAGATCGAGCTCTTCGTCGAGCCCCATCATGGACTGCATCTGACGCCTCATCTTCCTATCTCCTCTGAATCCCCGCATCATCTTCTTGCTCCTGTTCCATTGAGTAATGAGTTCCTTGACCTCTCTTTCCTCACATCCAGAACCTCTAGCGATCCTCCTAATTCTACTCGACTTAAGGAGCAGGGGGTCGTCCTTCTCCTCTTGGGTCATCGAGTCCATAACTATCCTGTACTTATCCAGGTTGGACTGCATCTGCTTCTTCTGAGCCACTCCCATGTTGCCCATTCCTCCGAACATTGCATCTGGGAGGTGGGATAGGACCTTGTCAAGAGTTCCAATCTTGCTCATCATCTCCATCTGGGCATACATGTCGGTGAGAGTGAATCTACCTGACATCAACCTCTTCGTAAGGCGCATTGCCTCCTGCTCGTCCAGGTCCTCGGGGGCTAGGTCGATGAGGCCCTTGATATCGCCCATTCCGAGAAGCCTGGAAATGAACCGATCAGACTCGAATTTCTCTATATCTCCTATCCTTTCCCCCTCTCCCACGAAGACGATAGGTGCACCTGTCGTAGAAACCGCGCTTAACGCCCCCCCTCCTCTCGCAGTTCCATCCAACTTAGTTACGATAGTCCCAGTGACTCCTACCAAGTCATGAAAGGTCTCAGCCATAGGGCCGGCAGCCTGTCCGACTTGAGCGTCAATTACTAGGAAGCGCTCTGAAGCGTTGGCAATACTTGCGATCTCCAGTAGTTCTTCCTTAAGCTCTCCATCTAGGCTGTCCCTGCCTGCTGTGTCAATGATCACGATGTCTGCGGTTCCAACCTTGCTGAGGCCATTTCTAACTATCTGGGATGCTACCTTTTCTCCGGGCTCCCCGTACACCTCGATGCCCGTACCCTCGAGCATCTGACTGAGTTGTTCGAACGCTCCTGGCCTATGCACGTCTGCTTCGATAACTGCGACCTTTGCTCCGTGAGCCTTTCTCCACCAGTCTGCAAGTTTTGCGGTGGTGGTTGTCTTTCCCTGCCCGTAGAGGCCTACCATCAGCACTGTTTGGTTGTGTGGCTTGATATCTCTAGGCGGTCCTAGAATCCTTACTAGTTCAGAATATATCAGATTCATAGCGTGGGTTTCGAGCTTAACTCCCGGCCGCGGCTCCTCTTCCAAAATCCCCCTTTCTACCCTTTCAGTCAGCTCCTTTGCCTGTCTGACGTTAAAATCGGCTTCTAGCAGGGCCCTCCTGAGTGACTTGCTGAGGTCCTTGACGGTGTCCTCTTCGACTTTCCTCTTTCCCTTCAGGAGCCCTATTGATCCGAGAACTCTACGCTTGAATCCCTCCAGAGCCATATTGTCCGGCTGCAATCGTGCCGTTTGAACGTTGTCTGGGTATACGGGCCATTTTACACTTCATTACCCGCTGTACTGAAAGGGTACGCGTCATGGGAAGAGTGTGGCTGATGCTCCTATTGAGATGTGGGAGATGCAATTGGCCTTCGCAATAGGGTTGCTGGGCATCTACGTCGGCTGGAGGGGGACTATAGCGAGGATGACAGGTTTCTATGACCTGTCTGGTGCTGCAAAGTCAATGCTGTTTGGAATCGTATCGGGGGTGCTTGCTGCCTCAGCGATCGACGCACTAATTCTAGCCGAAGTTAGGAATCAATCTCAGAACATCATCTCACTTAGCTCGATTGCATTCATGATCGCTCTGGCTGAATCGTCTTTCGTGCTGTTTCTTCTCGGTAAAACTAGAACCGTTGGATTGAGGGCTTGCGCCCCTTATGGGTGGACTCTAGGTTTGGGTTTCGGTGCAATGCGCTCAGCCCACCTCAACGTTCGTCTATTCGATCCAGTGGTCTGGGAAGGTACTGGATTCAACGCTCAAAACATCGCTCTAGCATGTTTACTGACAATTACTACCTGCATGGCGCACGCATCCATAGGCTCCTGGCAAGGGTCTAGAATTCTGGATAATCAACGATTTCGCCCTCTTGTATACGCCTCATTCGCTAGGATGGCCGTTATCCTGGTGACTGTGCTTTCTGTTTTCTTCCCATTGACCATCGCCCTATTAGCCCCATTCGTCGTTTGGTCTTGGTTTCCAGCCCAGGAGTCTTGGCTGCCGTCTGGCATGACTCCAGCAGCCAGACAGGCATACAGGCGCACACTTCGGCAATCCGTTCTCAACAGGTCTAGAGCACAAACCAGAATTAGAGGAGAAACCCTGGAAACAGAAGAATAACTACATCCTAGGACACTTTAGGGTTTTTTTCATATATGGCGCAGGATTATATCCAGTCCGCATATTCATCCATTTGAATGCGAGTGATTATCGCAGGTGCCGGCGAGGTCGGCCGAGGTGTTGCCGCAGCGCTCCGAGGCGAGAAGCGAGGAGTTGCGATGATCGATCCCGACCCTAATGCAATTAGCGACTCCCAATCTCTAGATTGCCTGCTGATAACGGGCAACGCCCTCTCAAGGGACTCTCTTGTCAGGGCTGGAATCAACGACGCTGAGATTATAGTCTTCGCAACCAATGATGACAATGTCAACATCTTGGGATGTGCTTTCGCCAAGAGGGTGTTCAGCGAACAGGTGGGCGACAGAACTGCTTCCGGGCTGATTACTATCGCTAATGTACGCGACTCAGAGATAACTCACCCTTCGAGAGGTGCCGGACCGTTAGAGAATTGGGCCCGTACAAACTTCGTTGTTTCACCATCGACAGATGTTGTAGAACAGCTAATCTCCGGATTAGTATCCCCTACCCTTTCCGATATCATCCCAATGGGCGATAACGCCTGGATTGTGGAATCTGCTGTATCAGTTGGATCTCCCATGATTGGCTCAACGATCGAAGATGCCAACTCGAACTCGACAAAAGATCCGGATTATCCCCGTATCATAGCAATGAAAGCGGGAAGCAGGAAAGGCAGAATAGTTTCAGGAAATGAAATAATCCAACAGGGGGACATGTTGGTCTTCGTTACAGGCTCAACAAAATTCTTCGGTGAGATTGCCCGATTGGTTGGGGATGAGAACTCAGAGATGCCGGACAAACCGACCGTAGCAATTTTCGGAGCAACCAACTTCGGTAGCAAACTAGCGGAACACTACCTCAATATGGGCTCGAATGTAGTAATCATTGAACCCGACCTAGACTCAGCTAACGCAATAGTCGGGTCCAGAATTGGCGTCAATAAGAGGCTGGACGTTATTCACGGAGATCCTCAGGATGAGGATCTTCTACGCGAACTCGCAGTGGAAGATCACGATATTGCAATCTCTACTCTCAGTGATGATAATCTGAATATTTCGATAGCCATGAGGACATTCGACAAAGGCGTTTCCAGAACTGGCTTAATTCTCAAGGATAGAGCCCTAGTCGAGGCAATTCAGCGTATTGGACTCAGGCCAGTGAGTAAGCGAAGAGTGGCAATAAAATCGATTCTCAAAGCCATCCACATGCACGTTCCAGGACTATACGAGCCAATCCCCAGAATCCCATCTTTGGTATCTATGTCTGCCGAGATAAATTCCGGAAACGGACTACTGGGGAAGGAATTGCCAGAAGTCGAGGGCATAATTGGGGCCAACCTAGTCATGCTAGAGAGACTCGATAATGATGGAACATTCAAAAACATAGTCGAGGAAAACATCGGAACCATCCAAGAAGGTGACAGGCTCTACCTAATCCTTGAGATAGATGATGTAGGCAAGGCCGAGGACATATTGCGGAGCTAGTATGCGTTGGGGAGTAGTTAGCCTTATTCTCGGCTGGACTATAGGACTCGTCTCAGTACCATTAGTTGCAGTCGGACTTTACAGCCTCTATGTCGAGGGATTCGAGCAGGCTATTCGCACATTCGCTCTTCCAGCGATTATTTCACTCTCATTGGGCTATTGGATGATTTCCCGTTCAGGCGTTTCCGAACCTTCATCCCTAGTTCGAGATAGAGAGGCCTTCGCGTCTGTGGCCCTTGGTTGGATCCCTGTGGTCATAGTGGGGGCTCTTCCTCTTTGGCTAGGGGGCATGTTTCACGGCCCCTTCGGTGATTTCTGGAACCCAGGGGAAGCAAACTCAACCTCTCAGATTTTGTATGGACTACTCCACTCTTGGTTCGAGTCGATGTCTGGATTCACAACTACCGGGGCTTCCATTGTAGACCCAGCAACTAGCCCTCTTTGCGGATCCGGAGCCGCCGCGTTAAACGATTTCAATGGTGACTGCCTTGGTAGTCAGAGGAAAAGCCTGATTCTATGGAGGTCAGTTTCCCAGTGGATTGGCGGGATGGGAGTCATTATGCTCGGGCTTCTCATCTTCTCAAGGGCCCTAGGAGGGGGCATGGCATTAGCGAGAGCAGAGTTGACAGGACCATCAGTTTCGAACCTTGGAACCACTCTCGAGAGCACGGCTAGGAAACTCTGGGCGATATACGTAGGCCTCACCGTAATCCAGGCGATACTCCTATCTCAACTCACTAGTATGGGTCCATTCGATGCAGTCAATTATTCTCTAACCACAATGCCTTCGGGCGGTTTTGGAACAACTGATTCTGGAATAATGCATTTTGATGACTACATTATTGAGTCTATTGTGATGGTCTTCATGCTTCTAACTTGTATTAATTTCAGCCTCCTGTATTTCGCATTTTCAGGAAGGTCGAATGAGATTTGGAAGGACGAGGAGCTTCGAACGTATCTGCTAATTGTCCTCATCGCATGGATTGCCATGGCAGTCAATATATCTCGCTCTGGCGATTTAGATTATGGGATATTGGAATCCATCAGACACTCCATGTTTCAGGCAATCTCAATCACCAGTACCGGTTACTCTAGTGCAGATTTCTCCCAGTGGCCAGTCTTCAGTCAATTTGTTCTGCTACTTCTGATGATTATCGGGGCCAGCGCTGGATCTACTGGTGGCGGACTCAAGGTGCTTAGGATTCGAATTGCCTTCGAACTGGCGAAGAGGGAGGTCATGAAGATAATACAGCCAAGGAAGGTTGTTGCGATTAGATTCAATAGATCCGTTGTCGATGAGCAGCGGGTTTGGATAATTCTTGGAATGGTAAGCTCATGGATGGTCTTGGTCACAGCGTCTATGCTCACTATTTCTTTCTTGGAGCCAGATTTGACTATGACGGATGTACTTTCTGTTTCAGTCTCCCTTCTCGGTAATACTGGTCCCGCATTGGGCGAATTCGGACCTTCCGGTGCGGCTGCTGCATGGGCTGGGATGAGTATCCCTTCGTTACTGGCTTCTACGATATTGATGTGGCTCGGTCGTCTCGAACTTCTGACTGTACTCGTTCTTCTCCATCCAAGGACCTGGGATTCTGACTAACCAAAACTATCTAGCGTGGACTGGGTTTCATCTTCGCTTTGCTCCATTTTGTCCTCTGATACAGCCTCCTCTATCTCGAACTTCTCTCCAACCTGCCCGAACTCTTCCAGTATTGACTTCCCAACTTTGCTGGTCTTCGGGATACCTAGAATTGCAAGATGATCTTCTCCCGTCATCCCTATCTTCTTAGCTACGGTGAAATCGCTCTCAGACGCTCCGAGGCTCTTATCGTGAATGGCCAGAAGAGCAGGCCATAGATCTTCCCTGAATGATGATTTGCTAGTTCCCATCGATCCCGCTAGTCTCTCAATCAAATCGATGTTCCTCCAAGTCTCGCCCCCCCTTCTCAAGAATTCTGGAAAACTAATGAATACGCCCCCATCGTTCTTTGTATCAGCGACCGCTGCAATGGCCTGAGTGGGCAATGATGAGCCCCAATACCAGGATCTGAAAGCACGATTGGTAAATTTTGCAGCGAGATATGAATCCGAGTTGCACATCGCTCCAGAGATTTCCTCGAGACCTCTGCTACTAATCACCGATTGGTTGTTCCACGAGAGCCATGCTAGAATCTCATCTGGGTCCTTGTCGGAGTTTAGGATGGCCTCTGATGCTAGAAGGCCAGAATCAGAGTTGTACGCTCTTTTCAGGGATTCGAACACGTTAATCTGCGAGTCTCTCAGCACAGATCCAGAAAGCTCACTCACTGAGGCTATGTCTACGTGCCCATTCGCAGTAACAGATAGAGATTGTAAATCCTTCACGAGAGCCCTGAGGTCTCCGGGATTCCTTCGAATTAGAGCATCTAGAGCCTCGGGATCAATTCCTACACCTTCCGAATCAAGAACTCTTAGTGCTATTCTCCTAAGGTCTGTTGCCCCGACTCTCTCGAATATGATGTTTTCAGCAACTCTGTTTACCCTATCCCTATTCCTTCTCCAATTCCCCCTGCCCCAGAGCTTCATCGGATCATTACAGGTCATAATTACTGGATTTTCAGTTTTGTCGAGTAGATTGAGTAACTCCGCCTTCCCGCCGGAATCCCCCTTCAATACTGGTCCTTCTTCTGACCCCATGGTGGTGTGGATTCTTTCTTCTGAAACCTGTGAGAAACCTCCACTAAGGTGATCTACCTCATCTAGGAGTATCACAGTTTTTCCAGTAGATTCAGATCCCCTGGAGAAGTTCTCTAATGAGACGTACTGCGAACCCCTAGTTGCAGAGGATCTAATGGCGGCCGCATTCCTCTGTTCGGAGGCATTCAATTCAACGATCGACCAACCCTTCTCTTTTGCTATCGCATGTGCCAGCGTAGTTTTCCCCACTCCCGGGGGGCCAGAGAGAAGCAAACCTCTCTTTTTCGGAGTCTTTCCGGACTCCCATCCTTCCAACCATATCCTCACTCTTCTTATCTTATCTCCATTGCCTTCCATATCCGACAAAGTGGAAGGGCGGTATCTCTCCGCCCAGTCATCATCCTCCTTGCCCTGCTCCATGAGGAAAAATTTACGCGGCGACTCTTGAAGATTAGCCTAGAACATCGAGGGTAAAGAACCCGATTTTAGACCACCAATCAAACCATCTAGATCGGTGCGAACTTGCTTTTGATCATCTCTTCTCCTGATTGTAACAGTGTTGTCCTCTAATGATTGGTGGTCTATTGTCACTGCCCAAGGAATCCCAATCTCATCGGCTCTTGCATACCTTCTTCCTATCGATCTGCTGGTATCTATTTCCGCTATTATTCCTCTGAATGAGTTTATGCGCGCCAGAATATCCCTCGCCATTAGGTCCATCCCATCTTTATCGAAAAGAGGAAGAATAACTAGATCGGCCGGAGCGATCGCGGGATTTAGTGACAAGATCGTGTACTTCTCGCCCTCTTTGTCTACTTCCTTGTAGTTATGATCAAGAATGTGCCAAATTATCCTATCAATCCCAAATGCTGGCTCGATAACGTGTGGTGTGAAATATTCTCCAGAAACCACGGAATCCTCTATGGCGCTATTTACCATATCTTCTCCGATATGCACTACGGTCCCATCCGGGAGTTCCAATTCAAACGGGAATGACGATGGGATCCCTTGTAATTCTGATAGGGCAGAAGAAACCTCGCCCGCTCTTTCTCTGAAAGTTGGACCAATCACCGACCCTACGGGCTTGAGAACTTCCGACCTCTTCTTTACGGGCTCTTCGTATGTCCTCCACGCCCTTAGAAGACTGGATTTCGAGTGCTCTTCGTGAGATTCCAGATCATGACAGGTCCTATTCGCAATTCCTACGACTTCCACCCAACCATGCTCTCCCATAAGCTCACAGTCCCAGCAATCAGATGCATAATGAGCCATCTCCGATCCTGCATGTTGCCTGAATCGAACCTTTGTCCTATCTATCCCTACAAACTCAAGAAACTCCATGGTCATCGCTAGGAACCATGCTACAGTGGGATGCTTCACAATTCCAGACTCCAATGCTTCCTTGAATGACATCTGAAATTCTCCGGGTCGTGGACCATCAGGATCAGGGACCATGCAAACCCTATCTGGCCACTTGCTGAGGTCGTCAATCGGCGGGTCATCAGGATCAATGAAGTACTCAAGCTCAGCCATATTGAATTCTCTAAGCCTAATCATCCCCTGTCTCGGACTGATTTCGTTCCTGTATCCCTTGCCCGTCTGCATTGCACCGAAGGGCAACTTCTGTCTGAAGTGACGGTACAGGGCAGGGAATAGCATGAACATGCCCTGAGCGGTTTCTGGCCTCAGAAATGCTGTCCTCGATCCGCCCATTGCTCCAATGCTGGTCTGGAACATTAGATTCATCGGCATTGCCTTCTTCCAGTCGGATGAGTCACAGCTCGGACATCGTACGCCTTCTCTTTCAATCAGATCATCGAGTTCATTGGAGCTAAGAGTGTCTGGAGCCTCATGGAACTCAGCCACGAGGTGATCGCTTCTGAAAGCACCACCGCAAGAACTGCATTCTGACATTTTGTCGTTGAACTCTCCAACATGTCCGCTTGCGATAAGAACAGGCTCCGGAGTAATTATGGGGGAGTCTATCTCTACAACGTTTGTTATGCTGCCCCAATGTTCAATCCAGGCATCAATTACTCTTCTCTTTATCCTTGCTCCAACTGGGCCATAATCAACAAGCCCGGAGACTCCGCCATAAATTTCGAATGATGGAAGAACTAATCCTCTCCGCCTTAGGAGTGAGACGAGTCTAGACATCCTTTCTCTGTCTTCCACACACTTACCACAACCAACGTGGTTTTCAAGCCATCCTAGTATTCAACGCCCTTGTTGGTATTGTAGGACCACAGGGGATTCCTCAGCATTTGCGTACGAAAAACGCTGAAAATAGAGAAGCATTCATTTATTCAATCAATAGCCTGAGCGGCAAGGTGACTAGGAAAAAATGCCCGAAATAAAGTATGTATCTGAGATTTCGGAATCTGAGGACATCCTGTCCAAACTTTCAGCCCCGGTGAGAAATTGGTTCTTGGACAAGTTCCCAGACTTTACTGAGCCCCAGAAAGTGGCGATTCCTCAGATTCTTGCTGGCGAGCATCTACTACTGTGTTCCCCCACAGGTTCCGGAAAGACCCTAACTGCCTTTCTTTCGATAATTGATGATCTGGTTCGCCAGTCAATGTCAGGATCTCTGTCTGATACAGTTCATTGTATCTACATCTCTCCAATTAAGGCTCTAGCAAATGATATTCAGAAGAATCTGATAGGACCACTAAATGAGATCAAGGAGAGATTCCTCCCTGGAAGAGCTCAGGATATCAAAGTGGGACTCAGGACTGGAGACACCCCCCAGAAAGAGCGAGAGAGAATGCTCAGAAAACCACCACATATACTAATCACAACTCCTGAGTCTCTAGGACTTGCGTTGGCATCCAAGAGATTTCGGCCCCTATTGAATGACTTGAAATGGCTGATAGTGGATGAGTTGCACTCACTAGTACCGACTAAAAGAGGGACTCACCTTTCATTGAGTCTAGCATTGATGGATTCTGTTGTTGAATCTGATGTTCAGAGAATCGGGATCAGCGCGACAATGGAGCCTCTTAACGAGGTCGCCGAATTTCTGGTAGCAAGCGATTCTAGGGAGGATGAAGGAAATACCCAGAGAGTCTCTATAGCAAAGATCTCTGGTTCAAGGAAACTAGACCTCGACATCATCTTGCCTACCCCGAGATTCACATCGATTCCAGTTAAGGAGATTCTAGATCACAATATTGATCGAATCAAGGAACTAGTCGAGTCCCATACCACGACCCTTGTCTTCGTAAATACTAGGAATATGACAGAGACATTCGTTCAACGCCTCAAAGTTGTCGGATTGGAGGGGGTAGAGGGGCATCACGGATCAATGGACAAATCGATCCGACTGGATGTAGAGCAGCAACTCAAGGAAGGCATGCTGAGATGTGTTGTCTCTTCATCCAGCCTGGAGATGGGCATAGATATCGGATCCGTTGACCTTGTAATTCAGGTCGGCTCACCAGGCTCGATTGCTACTGCCCTACAAAGGATTGGGAGGGCTGGGCACCAAGTAGGGGGCCTTCCCAGGGCCAGATTCCTCCCGACTTCCTCGCACGACTTGCTAGAGATAGTAGCTCTCCAGAATGGGATCCTCTCCGGCAATATGGACTTGCTAAAGTTCCCGCAGAATTGCCTAGACGTACTCGCTCAGTTCTTAATCGGCCTCACAATCATTCGAGAATGGGACATAGATGAGGCTTACGAATTGGTTCAACTATCTTGGCCATATCGGAACCTTTCATACGACGATTACATTGAGGTTCTAGACCTGCTAGAGGAAGAAAGGAGAATATGGGTAGACTGGGAGGAGAATCGTTTCGGAAAGAGAGGATACGCCCAGATGATCTACTACACCAACATCGGTACAATATCTCCCGACAATAATTACCTAGTTTTCACATCTGATGGCACGCTGGTAGGGCAACTCTCCTCATCCTTCGTTTCAAGCCTAAGGAACGGCGATGTTTTTCTCCTTGGAGGGTCTACCTACAGGGTCTCAAGTGTAATTGGAACTAGGGTAAATGTCACGCCTGCGACAGGATTCAGGCCCACAATCCCTTCATGGACAGGAGAGGCCATGAGCAGGACCAGCGAACTAAGCTTCGAGGTCCTAGAACTACTCAGCATCCTTACTGTCCAGTATAGGAGGGGCAACTCGATTACTCCTTTCCTAATCGATGTCCTGGGCCTGAACAAGCCAGTAGCCAACGCACTTTCCCAATTTCTTGATGAGCACTCTGCAACTACGTTCCAAGTACCTTCCAAAGATAGAATCCTGGTCGAACAGGTTGAAGCCCCACTGCCCACCTATGTCGTAACTACATGTAGGGGCCGAGCATTCAATCTCGCTCTAGGATACCTTTTCGCAGGAATGGCAGTTAGGGACGAGATTACGGTTCACGAACTTTCATTCGACGAGAATGGGTTCATGGCCAAATTAAGCCATGAGGTGGAGATTTCCTCTATTCCCGAGGTTTTTCGTAGCAGAGGGAGCGAGGAAATTCTGAATAAATATCTGATAGACTCTCAACTATTTGCCAAACGATTCAGAGAGGTTTCCTCTAGGAGCATGCTAAACCCGAGAAGAATAGGAGCCGAGGAAGTAAGTCCCAAGCAATTCCAACTCAAAGCCGAGCAGATAATGAATCGGCACCGCACCATGGATGACTCAGTAATTGTCAGGGAGGCCATGAGTGAAATCCTAACCACCGATCTAGAGATGGGTCAGCTTCGACAATTCATGGAGAGAATGGGCAGCGAGGATGTAAGAATCGTACATCGTAGGGTGAAGATACCATCGCCACTGGGACTGACTCTTTTCATGTCCTCTTTCGAGGACCTCCTCTCTCTTAGGACCAGAGCTTACCTAATCAAAGACGTAGACCCAGAGATTTTGAGGAGACTATTGGGTGCGCGTTCCCTCGCTACCGAACTGGATAGGGAAAAGCTCTCCCACTACTATCAGTCAAAGGTCTCAGTTCCAAAGAATGCCAACGAACTCCTCAGACTAATGGATATGGGTGGTGGCCTGGAGAGGCAACTCACTCACCCGTTGTACAGCGACAAGCTAAAGGATATCGAATTCGAAACACTCAGGTCCTGGGTGCACGAGCTCGCAGAAAGAGGCCTGATAACTAAGGTTAGAGGCACCGGTCTAGAGAAGATCGATGACAAATGGTTCTCCATGAGAATGACCGAAGTCCATGGGACATTGGGGTGTCTTGCAGTGGCTGGAGCCGCCGAGATGGACGATCTTAGGGAACTGTACACGGGCGGACTAAGCTATGAGGTCGGAGAAGGATTTGTTGGAGGGGAGCCGTCAAAATGGAAGGAAAGGCAACTTTCTGATCCATTGGATTGTCTCAGATTGAAGCTTCTCGATATGCTCGGATCAGAAGGCCCCCAGACCATCGACTCTCTCAGTAAACGCCTCCCTTTCCCAACGGCTCAGGTGGAAGCCATCCTGCAAGAGCTCGAGATGAGGAACCTAGTGTCTATTGGTTTCTTCACACAAACAGACGAAGGCGAGTTCATCCTGAGGATAGACGAATACAGAATTACTGGCGGAGAATTCAACGTCATTGACTACAGAACTCTTCAGACACTAATCCTCAACAAGTCCTTCTCAAAATTCGAGGAGCCCGCAGATGCAATTAGAAATCTAACTTTCGTTCAGAGGAGAGAGGAATTACTCCACAGAGTCGAGAACTACAGATTCCGTGATTGGAAGGACATAAAGCACGATTCAGATATCTACAACGGCAGACTCCTTCACAACAGAGTCGGATACACACTGAGTGAGAAACTTCCGATGTTAATGGGGCTCAGAGGGGAGCCGTGGTTCGGGACTCTAGAGGAGGAGTTGATTGAGAAAATTCCCGAAGAGGGGATATCCAGAAACGACCTATTCTCCGATTACCCAAAGGGCAAGGAAAATGCTCACATCCAGAGAAGTCTGAAATCAGCCCTTTCAAACATGGAAAGACAGCTTGTGGTTGCTAAGCAGTTCGTAGACGTCCCAAATAGAAAGAGATCAATGGCCATTTTCAAGAGACTTCATGGTAAGGTCAAACCACTCCCATTTGACAAAGCACTAACCGAGCTGATTTCCAGAATCGGTCCAGTACGGCTGCACACATTAAGACTGTACGTTTCAAGACCTGTGGAGGAATTGGCAGACACGCTAAGGGAACTAGAGAGGAGGGGCTCCATTGCTAGAGTAGTAGCCCTGCAGCCAGACCCAACCGACTACTACTCTTCACACGAGGATGCAGAGAAGCTACTGTCACCTATGCAGGAGGATAGGAAAATGCGTATCCTCGCACAATCAGACCCCTTCAGTAGCAGGTTCATCCAGGAAGTCCGCCTTCTTCTAAAGCAGGGCTGGTACTACCCCGTCTTCAAGGGGGTCGACCCTATTGGGCGAGTTCTAATGTTCGTAGTTAACGACTACCTAGAGATAAAAGACATCAATATCCCCCACTCCTACCTAGATGATTTCAAGGAGACATTCGCAGAATTGCTAGAGAATTACAGAGACAGGCTGATCGATGTCTCCGTACTTCATGCATTCAATGGAGTCCCCGTCCATGATTGCGATGAGAATATCCAGCAGATTCTTTCAGCACTCGGATTCTCTTCTATGGGGGATGGTGAGCGATACATCAGAGGGGGAGTGGTTGAACCCAGATCAAGGCAGGAAATCAATAGATTACTATTCTTCCATCATTCTATCCATCAGAATAGTAGATGGGAAAACGAGACTATAGCACTGGAGAACTCCATTGAGCTGCGCGACGACTTCTCACTCAGGGGGAGATGCGAGATGTTCAGAGTCAATCTCGACTCAATGGTGGCCGCACACCAGTTGCATCAAGGTTCGAACCTCCGGGGCCATCTAGTTTGGGCCCGATACCAGCACTTTCAACGCCTTCTTTCCATTCGAAACGTTCCCGTTGAATCCGAGGATGAGGAGATACTCCAATTTTTCAGGGACACAAATGATCCAGACTTGTATATGGAAAGGAACGCCATGTCTCGCTCGGAGTTTAGGAAGCTAGTTTCCCCTCTTGTCAGGAGTGGCCACCTAATACAAGATTACAGAGGAGGGTTCAGAACCGTGGAACCTTTACGAAAAATAGACTTGTGGGAAATCAAGCGCAACTACCTAAGAAAATTAGTTGAAGACTACCCCGTAATCACTTTGAAGCAGGTAGAGAGGCTAGCAGGAGCCTCATTTTCACCAGAAGAGATTAGCGATGTTATGCATGATTTCGAAGACGATGGGACGCTGATCAAGGGATTCCTTGTGGATGATCTGCAGGACATATGCTGGGGCAGGCTGGACATGCTAGAAGGGATGGGCAAGATTAGTCGTACAAGGGACCTAGTAATACCCCCCTCGGATCCTCTGATTCACTACTTTGGAAGCTTACTCAGGGAGAGATTTGGCTTCGGCTCCGCGTACCTAGTTTTCCACAAAGAGGAGCCGATTGCGGCATTCAAGGCAAACACTAGGAACGACAAGATAGAGCTCACTGACTTTGTAGGCGACTCTGAATTGGAAAAAGAAGCGATAAGGGTCATGAAAGAGTTTGCATGGGAGCACGACATGCCCCTTTCCGGGAAGCTATTCGATAGGATCCGTTCACGAATTGTCTGAGGACACGGCCTCCCTGCCTCGGAATCCCAGTGGCCGGAGAATCCTCATGATATGCCGGTGAAGCTCTGGGAGAAGGTCGAACAGAGCGATTGCCATCAGGAACATCGCAAACAGACTAGCCACCTTGGCAGCATAGCTATGTGCAAAGTCAAAAATTCCAATTCCCGAAAGACTCCATTCTGGATATGCATCTGTCAACCAGACTATTCCGGCATTTCTGAAAACATTTAGAATATGAATTGTTGGAATCGCGATAAATAGTGCCCTAGCCCTCCTCTTCCAGTGTACCGAATTTAGGGCAACTATGGCGCCTATGAATACCGCCATAGATTGTAATGCCGAACAGGCAAGAATGAATGCCACCACAGCCTCCCCCTCTTCATTTACCATAGGCGCGTAGAAGCCTCCCTCTCCTAAGGGCTCAGTTAGGATGAACCTGTTCCCTCCCCATTCAGAGACAGGAATAGCGGATTTCTCATGCCTCTCAATCATCATTGGGCCTATTTCATACCCTCCTATTCCCACGAAATCCAGCATCATGTCTGCACTTACTGCCGTGAACTGAACGAATGCCATGTTCAGATATGGGACCCCGAAAACTAGGTAGTAAGGAACCATCGACCACACAACAAAACCCCTCATCCAAATCCTCGTATCTTTGTTCGAATTATCTATCTTCCATTCCCAGAATGACATGGCTATCCCGGCGGGCAAAGCAGCCGCCGTCATAAGTATCAGAACTGGATCTGAAATCTCTACGAAATATCCACAGTATAGGTAGAAGAAGAGGCCAATAAGAGGCCAAGCAGCAATAGCAAAGACCGCCGATTTACTGTCAGAATGTCTATGAAATGAGATTGCCATTAGAATCAAGCCGACTGTCCCGATTATCAGTTGCATTGTGACATCCGTGACTCCCATGAATGCCGCGAGAGAGCCTACGAAGGCTGCCACCGGGTCCTGCATGCACACGTTGCTTTCATCAACCCGTAAATAGGATGCCCTCACCCGGATGCATGGGAATATGGGTTTCGACTTCACAGAATTTGCCGAGTCATACGCCGCCTCACTTACTGATACATTGGCGAAACTCCCATTTTCCAATATGGAGAAACTATGGGAATTAATCGAGAGAGCCAGAGAGCAGGGTTCAACTGTCCACTTCATAGGAAACGGCGGAAGTGCGGGCACCCCCTCTCACAGTGCTGGAGATTGGTCCAAGGAACTGTCATTGAGAACGATCTCTCATGTAGATAATTCCCCTGCTCTGACTGCGTGGGCAAACGACACAGACTTCGAGAATGTTTTCGTCGGCCAACTATCGACTTTTGCTTCTCCGGGTGATGTGGTGATTGGCTTCAGTGGTTCAGGAAACTCTGCCAATGTGATTAAGGGTATCCAGTACTCCAAAGATAATGGATGCAGTACAGTGGCAATCACAGGCAACTATCGAGGAATGGGCGGGGGAAAACTAGCAAAAATCGCCGATCTTACAATCCTAGTTCAATCTGAGTCTATGGAGCGGATTGAAGACGCCCAATTGGTTATCAATCATATCATTAAAGAGGCAGTCAAGTCCAATAACGGACTGTGATGAAAATGCTACCCCCTCACAGGCATCGATCTTCTCTGGAAGAACCCTTGAGACCCCCCAATCTCCCAGGAGCTATTGATTGGTCAGGGAAAATCGCATATCTGGACAGGGACGGAGTATTGAACAGATGGAGGGAGGGCTACGTCAATAGTCCAAACGAGCTAGAATTGTTACCCGGTGCTGGATACGCTGTGGGCCTCCTAAGAAGAAACGGTTTCAGAATCTGCATAGTCACAAATCAGTCTCCTGTCGGAAGGGGAATATGGGGGCATGACGCACTATCCCTAATACACGAAAGTTTGCAGGAACAATTACTCAACGAGGACGAAGATGCAGAGATTGATCTCATACTGTACAGTCCATACCCACCAAATCAAGGGGCGTGGGCAAGAAAACCAAGGCCCGGGATGCTGGAGGCTGGGAGGCAGCTGATAGAGAACTCACAAATTAACCCCGACCAACCAATCTCCATATCATACGGGAAAAATTGGAATAATCGCCCTAGTGAGAAAGGGTCTATTCTCGTAGGAGACCGCGAATCAGACATTTTAGCAGCAGAAACTTTCGGAGTTAGAGCGATACAGTGCGATCCTGAAACTGGAATAGCAGGGGTGATTGACTTGATTGTCCCACCAGATTTGGAGGGTCAAAATTGAGATGCCGACTGGGTCTTGATGACACGGATCATGTCGATGAAGGTTGTACGACTTCTAGTTTTGATGAGTTACTTTCAGAAATCCAAGAAGCAATGAATTGTGATATTATCGAGAGGAGACTGGTCAGATTATGGCCCTTTGCCGAGAGGAGGACAAGAGGAAACGGAGCACTTGGTGCCATCATAGATATCCCAGATAAAGAAAAAGTGCTACTGGAGAAAATATGCAATGATTGGTTCGATAGGCTGCTAACCAAAGTCGCCGGATATCCGCCCTCGAAGATTCCAGCAGCCCCGTGCCTTGTCATTTCATTTGACAAAGCTCCAGAGCATTGGTACTGGGATGCAGTTAGGGGCTACGTGAATCCAGAAAATATTCTTCGAGAAGCAGGAAATACAGGGACTATTCTACTTCTGAAGAATGAGATTTCTGGAGTCGTCGGTGCTTGCGCGGCAATCTCATGGGAGAGCAATCCACACTCTTCATGGGAACTGATCGCTTGGAGAGACGACTCCTCGCTTGGTTCCGAGAGGAGAGTATCTCCAAGATCAGTATCTCAACTTGAATCCCTATTTCCAGGAACTTTCCTAAATAGGGATCCAACCAAGGGCAAGGGATTGATAGCCCCGAGAACTCCATGCCCTGTCCTGTATGGGATTCGAGGATCTTCATCTTCCGAGGTTGAAAGGGCACATATTTGGCTACAATCTGAGAAGGGCGTGGAGAGTTGCAAATCCTATGCAATCCATCGTTCGAACCAAATTAGCGACGACCACATAGAATCAACTCGTTCGGGTTTAGTCATTTGTAAACCTAGAGAGACAAAGGGGGGGCATGCCCGTGTTTCTGTATTCTCTAGAGGTCAATCTCTCAATCTTGTTGCTTTCCGAGAAGGTGGACCTGTTAACCGACTACTCAGAACATTAGAGCCAGGGGACAAAATAACCTGGGTAGGACTGCGTTCTCCTGACGATTCAATCCATTTAGAACGCTTGAGGATAGATTCTGCTACTCCCAGGATTTTCAGTAGGCCCATATGTTGTAGAAGGACAATGCGAAGCTCTGGGCGAAATCAGGGTCTTCGGTGCCTATCCTGTGGAAGAAAGGAGAAAAAGACATGGTATTCCATTCATTTTGACGATATGCACGAATACCCTTCAGGCAAGTGGCTAGAACCAACCCCATCCAATCGCCGGCATCTCTCAAGACCACTTTCTCAGGGTCTCCCGGGAATAAACTGAAAAATTTAGGAGATAATCGAAATGGTGGTTGCTACAGAGCTGATACTTACACTGGTAATGGTGGGTATATCCATATTTCTAATCCGTACAATCCTAGTTATACGGAATCGAAGATTCAGATTCGCCTCAGAAGGAGAGGATGACTACAGCGGAGATGCGAAGGATCCGGCAGCGCTCTCCAATCCAGACTCAGATGCTCTGGAAGATATGGATTCTCTTCTGGAAAGGGCCGGTTTCTCCATGCTAGAAGATGAATAGGGGCAATGATAATTACGACTCTGCCTCGAGAAACAACTGTGAGACAAGATAACTCTACTGAGAGGATTCCACGACGACCTCCTCCGGAATTCAATCATTCCGAATCTTCAATTATTTCTGGGGTTATGGAGGAAGGATTCCTAAATGTGGCACTAGATGACGTCAACCAGTATGGTCCTCACGCCATGATCATGCTTCTTTTTGCCGTAGCATCTATCACTGCACTTTTGCTTCTAGTCCCATCAGTATTTTGAACACAGCTCTCTAGCCATTGAAATCGAATTTTCCACTATCTTTTCCGACGAGCCAAGATGAGTCTCTGGTGCGAAAAGGTTGGCGACCTCTTCTTCCTCAAAGAACTTCATTATTCCATCCGAATTTCTACAAATCTCTTGTAGGTTAGAACCAGATTCGACTGCCTCCATGGATGCCGACCTTAGCTCTTCATGAGCTCGATCCCTCGGCATGCCGCGATCTACCAACTCGAGCATGATCTTCTCTGCCATGATTAGCCCGTTCTGATCCTCAATATTTTTCCTCATTCTGTCTCTGTTGACAACCAGCCCTGAAAGTACCTTGTCGCATTTTGAAATAACATCATCAAGCAGAATCATCGAATGTGAAAGAGTAAATCTCTCGCTTGAGGAGTTAGCCAAGTCCCTCTCATGCCACAAGAGTGCATTTTCGTAAGATGGTATAATCATCGAACGAACTACTCTGGCGAGACCACATGCATTCTCTGCAGTAATGGGATTCTTCTTGTGAGCCATAGTGGATGAACCGACCTGCTTCTTTGCGTCAAACTCCTCCGCGACCTCTCCTATCTCAGTCCTCTGGAGATTTCTGACTTCCTGGAGGATCTTCTCAATACTGGTAGCGACATTCGCCATCCACCCGACCCATTCGATGTACCTGTCCCTTCCAACCACTTGAGTAGTGGCGACGGGGACTTCCAAACCCAATTCACCGAGAATCAGACTCTGCAGTTCTAGTGCTCCCTCTCCCTGTGCTGCTCCAGTTCCTACCGCTCCTAGGAATTTCCCTGTTATGCATCGGGGTCGCATTTCCTCTAGTCTAACCAGATGGCGCCTCATCTCATCTACCCACACCGCAACCTTCAGGCCGAACGTGATAGGAACCGCAGCCTGCCCATGTGTTCTTCCTAGCATCACTGTCCCGGACTCTCTCTCAGCGATTCCACACATATTCAATATCAGTCCGACAAGGGACTGTCTTTGGACGTCTATGCTGTCCCTTATCTGCAGAGCTACAGCCGAGTCCACAATATCATTACTGGTTGCTCCGAGATGGATGCACCACCCCGCATCTCCTGCAGCTTCAGCCATGGCTTTTGTAAGTGCCATAATGTCATGTTTCGTCTCTGCCTCTAGCTCGTCAACCCTGTCTGCTGTAACGATTCCAGGATCAGAGATCTCCGCAACTGCGTCATAATCCTCCGGGGAAACTCTACCCATCTTGCTATGTGCCCAAATCAACGCTCTCTCAACTTCTAGAGATCTCGCGTGCCTCCCCTCCCTGGACCAGATTTCCTTAGATATGTCTCTTCCATACCTGTAGTCCAAAGGGGAAACTGCCATAACTACGAGTCGTCCGACTATGGTCTCCTGTTTGAGCCTAGCGATTTCAAGAGAGCTTGCACGAAAGAACCTCTAATGAACCCCTGGAACCTTTCCAGACAACTTCACCTTCGAGTATTACGTCCCTTTTCATATGGGGGGCACTAACTACAATCGTCTCGAACTCTCCCCCCTCTCCATCCAAGTTGAATCGATGACTCTCAGAGAGATCTACCAATTCGTTCAGCGACTCCTCCTCAAGGGTTCTTCCTACCCAGTCCGAACTCATTCCTTCCGTGGAAACAGAGGTAAATACCACTCCGAATCCATGTTCTACAAGAGACTGCATATGTTCCCTCGGGTCCTTGTGCCAGAGTGGACTGAATGAATTAATGCCCAGTCTTTGGCACATCCTCTCAATCCTGGTCTTCTGATAGTCTGAACGAAGTGCACCTACTACTAGTGCGTCTATATCCAGAGGGCCGTAGTGAATCGCCAAATCCTCAGGAATCTCTATTCCCGGGGGGAAAATCTCTTTGAAATTTAGAGTCTCTCCTTCAGCGGTTATTGAAGACTCTAAATCTCCTACTTCGCCCTCCTCCTCTCCAAATGATATGATCGGCTTCCAGGGGATGCCTGATGACGAAGCCTGAAATGCGGTTATCCAGGTGTTTTGTAACTGAAACATCATTGAATCCTCTCCTTTGACTAAGACCGTGACTAGTGAAACAACTTCCCATCCCTGAAGTTGTGCCCACCATGAAGCATAAGTCGAGTCCTTTCCTCCTGAAGCCAGAATTGCTACTCGCATGGTCCCACCTAGTATTTCCGTCAGAATGCTTGCTCGATTGAGTCTTCCGCCGACCAATATTGATAAGAGTCCCTTATGACAAGAACCTGATTACGATGCAGCCAAGCGGACGAGGTTATGACCACGGCGTCTCTACTTTCTCTCCAGATGGAAGGTTGTACCAGGTCGAGTATGCTAGGGAATCCGTCAAGAGAGGAACTACTACAGTAGGACTGGTGTACAAAGACGGTGTGGTCTTGATAGTAGATAAGAGGGTACAGAGTAAATTGGTAATCACAGACTCAATCGAGAAGATGTACCAAATCGACAATCATGTGGGAATTACCACTTCAGGACTAGTAGCAGATGCCCGCCAACTTGTAGACAGGGCGAGAGTTCAATGCCAGATAAATCGAATGACATACGGCGACAATATTCCAGTCTCCACTCTAGTCAAGAAGATGTGCGACTACAAGCAGTCTTTCACGCAATATGGCGGAGCTAGGCCTTTCGGGACAGCCCTACTGATAGCCGGATTCGATGACGAAGGTGCACATCTTTTCGAAACCGATCCTTCTGGTGCTTACCAGTCGTATAATGCAGGGGCAATAGGCAGAGGAAAGGCGACAGCAATAGACCACTTCGAGGATAAGTGGAAGAAGGGAATGACCCAGAATGCAGCCATCAAGATGGGCCTAGAGGCACTAAGAGAGTCTCTAGAGGAGGATTTGAATCCAGATACTGTAGAAATCGGCTGCGTCGACAAGAGCGGCTATGAGAAGTTGGATAGGGAGACTACCCTCAAGCACCTAGGCAAGCTGTCCTGATACCCCACCATCATAAGTCAAAGGCCTTATCGTACCCCATGGTGAGTCTTGATGATGCTGTTCTCGCTCGTCTCGAGAAGGGAGGAAGCAGGTACGAGATTCTTGTTGACCCCCAATTAGTGGACAATTGGAAATCAGATAACGAGTCAGTCGAAATCTCAGATTTACTCGCTATTGAAGAGGTCTGGTCCGATGCCAGGGCAGGAGAGAGACCAACCAGCGAGGCTCTCCAAAGAACGTTCGGTACAACAGATATCTACATTTGTGCCAGTACTATTCTAGAAAGGGGTACCATCCAGCTAACTACCTCCCAGAGAAGGAATCTGGTAGATGAAAAGAAACGCCAGATCATAAATGAGATAGCTTCTACTGCGACAGACCCTAAGACGAAACTCCCCCATCCCAGAACAAGGATAGAAAACGCCCTAGATGAGATCAGATTCTCAATTGACCCATTCAAGTCAGTAGAAAGTCAGGTGGGAGATGCCGTTAAATTGCTAAGGCCGGTTATCCCACTTCAATTCATCACAGTCAATTTGGCCTTCATGGTCCAAGGCAAGGACTACGGAGCAGTAAGTCAGATGCTCAGGGACTCAATAAAGAAGGAAGAATGGATGAGTAATGGAAATTGGGCATGCGTTGTCTCTGTTCCAGGCGGGATGAAAAATGACATTATCGACAAAGTCGCATCTAGGTCGCCCGATGTAGAAGTCAGAGAATTAGACTGATTGAGCAAAAATCCGCAGCATCAACGGTTATGAACGGTGGGCCGGTCGCGCGGCTCGATAATATGACGAAAAAGAATGGTGCGGCAGGGCCGCAAGGAAATAAGCGAGGTAACGACCTCGTAGTGCCCGGCGATGATTTGGGCGACTCAGAGGGCTTTGAGGCCGGACATGGCGTATTGGTGATGTCAGGCAGACTCAAGGCATTAAAGCAAGGAAAGCTAAGGGAAAAGGGCCGATCAATTTCAATCGAGCCCGTACACACTAGATACATTCCCAGACCGGGAGATCTGGTAATTGGTTTCATAGAAGGATGCACAAATAATCTATGGTTCATAGAATTGGGAGCCCCGTTTAATGCAATTCTCCCAATGAGCCTAGGACCTGGGAAGGTGGACTTCGGAGGGACTAGATCAGTAATGGATATCGGCGATGCTGTACTGTGCCGGGTCCAGGAAGTAGAAGAAACGCACTCAAGCGTTGTCACCATGAAGGGAATGGGACTACGGAAGATTCGCTCCGGAGTGGTTGAAGAAATCGACCCACATTTGCTTGGAAGGATAATTGGAAAGGGGGGCGAGACCCTCAGAAGGATGAAAGCGGAGACGGAGTGCCGTATCGTTGTGGCCGACAACGGAAGGATGTGGATAGACGGCGAACTCGATGGAATACTTGATGTCCGAAATAGATTATCTGAAATTTCTAGAGACAATAGAGGAGGTAGAAACTGATGGGAGGTTATGGAGAAGTTCAGATGATTGATGAAAACGGAGTACGGGCCGATGGAAGGGGCCCCGGAGATATTCGACCAATCACAATTGAAACTGGAGTCGTACCTGTCGCCGATGGATCATGCAGAATGACCTGGGGGACTAATGAGGCAATTGTCGCAGTCTATGGGCCGATGGAGGCCCATCCCAGGAAGATACAGCGGCAAGATCGTGCTGTTTTGGATGTAGCATACAACATGGCACCTTTTTCAACAACTGACAGAATGAGGCCTGGCTTCAATCGTAGAAGCAGAGAGGTCAGTAAGGTTACCCAGGATGCACTTGAGAGCGTTGTTCTTCTTGAGCTATACCCACGCTCCAAGATAAGGATAAGTATTGAGATTGTATCTGCAGAGGCCGGAACAAGATGTGTGGGCCTTACAGCTGCCTCCGTAGCACTAGCAGATGCTGGAATACCCATGACGGGGATCTTTCACAGGATGAATTTAAGCAAGCTTGGAAGTATAATATGGATGCTGCACAGGAAATTCACAAATTGATGGTAGAAGCACTGAATGGGGGGGATTCACAATGACAATCCCAATAGTGCCAAAACTCCTCAGGTCACACCTTTCCGATCTCGCAGAAAGAGATGCCAGGATAGATGGTAGGGGAAGATGGGAAGGGAGGGAGCTTGAGGTTCAACACTCAATACTTCCCAGAGCAGAGGGTTCAGCACGAGTAAGGATGGGGGACACCATCGTATTAGCTGGGGTCAAATTCCAAATTATGACTCCTTATCCAGACCGCCCCAACCAGGGTGGACTGATGTGCTCAGCAGAAGTCAGACCAGTAGCAGGAAGGAACTGGGAATCTGGCCCACCCAGTCCAGAGTCCATAGAACTCGGAAGGGTTGTTGACAGGGGTATTAGAGAGTCCGGGTGCATAGATGTCGACTCACTGTGTATCATTCCCGGAGAAAAGGCTTGGCAGGTCATTCTAGACCTGTTTGCCATCTCTGACGATGGCAACCTGTTCGACGCGTTTGCATTGGCAGGTATTGTCGCTCTTAGGAACGCTACTGTACCTGCGGAGAGATTCGAGGTCGGAGAGGACTATCAATTGTCAGTTTCCAAAACTCCGATAATGTGCTCCTATCACAGGGTCGGGGGTAGATTCGTATTCGACGCTACTGCCAGAGAAGAGCTTGGAGGTGACGAGCGCATCCACATCACTCTCGGAGACGATAACAACGTCCACTCCCTACAGAAGGGTCTAAAGGGAATTTTCTCAGCGGACGAGTTCACTGAAATCATGGATAATGCCATAGAAAGGACAGAGAAACTAAGAAAAATAGTCGATGAATTGTAGGTTATATTATGGCAAAGAGGACTCAGAAGGCTGGCGCAACTGCTCGATTTGGAGCTAGGTACGGTGTTAGCGTTAGGAGAAGGGCCGGTTCAGCAATCTCGAAGAAATCTAGAGTGTACACTTGTCCGAGCTGCCACTATCGCAAGGTACGTAGGAAGTCCGCAGGAATTTGGGAATGCAGAAAGTGTGGTTACACATTCTCTGGCGGAGTCTGGGAGCCTTATACTAGAGCTAGCGATGCCAACAAGAGGATAGTTAGGAGATCACTAGAGGGCGCAACTGCAACAGATATGACCGTTATAGCACAACAGGCAGCTTTGGAATTTGAAAGAAAAATATCCGAGAGAGAGACAGATGAAGGAACAGAAGAGGAATGACTCGGTTTCACTCAAACTGACTTTGGAGCATAGTGACACACGCTCCCTCTCATCTTCACTAGTTACAGAGGCCCAATTTGTTAGCGAAGACGGGGAACTTTCAGTATCCCTTCATTCCGATTCGTTCAATGATGCCAGAGCAAGGTGGAACTCAATAATGAGAGCCCTCATAGCCTCTGATAGGTCCCTTGAAGCTACAAGAGGTGATAGAAATTAGTACCAGGCCTTCCACAGAGGATATTCAGGCCCTAGCCAGGGAGCTACAAGCCCTGAGAGGACAGATACAGTCCATTTCCTCACAGTGTTCAGAATATGGCATCACAATAGAGTCACTTTCGGCACAAGATCCAGCTAAGCCTGTATACCGCTCCCTCGGCAACATACTTCTGGAAGTGGATGATAGAGATTCACTCCTCGAAGAACTAAAGTCCGCAGAAAAGGCACTAACGGAACACTTAGCCAGATTAGCGGAGAGGGAAGAAAGCATCAGGGAAAAGTACGAAGAAATGGCCGAACAATTCGAGATGGAGTGAAACTCTTGACAAGATCCCAATCGAATGAAAAAAGCCCCTCTGCCGACTCCCTTCTTTTCAAGTCCCTTCTCTCAGAGGGAAAAAAAGAAGAGGCCCTGAAGCTGAGTGACGATATCCTAGCCCAATCAAGACTATTGGATCAACGTGATTTCGAGACAGAAGCTTGGATTAGGATGGAGAGAGCGCTACTCGGGGAGATGGAAAATAATGAACTAGGCCAAGAACTGAGATGGTGTGTAGATCGCCTAGCATCAGTAGCCCCGGGCTCCCCTCTTCACGGAGTATCGTTACTGAATCTAGCAGCATGGCATCGAAATCAAGGTGAGCACATGATGTCCTTGGTCACCCTTTCCGACATCTCCTCAGACAGGGGGCACCCCTCAGACATAATCGGCCTATCGAGATTGGAATCCGGGAGGATACTCGCTTCAATAGGGGACCTAGAGCCAGCAATGAGGCACCTATGGATAGCAATGAGGCGCCTATCCTCTGTTGAAATGCCTGCCGAATCAGTAGTCTGCGCTATCGAATGGCTCGACATAGCATTGGATGAGATTGAGGAAGACTCACCAATGATGGATGAGCGAATAGTCGATGCAAAACCGCGAGATAGTCCAGGAATGACAACAGTTCCCTCGAATCCGAATGACATCAGGGAATGTGTCGAACTTATACTCTCACTGGCCCTAGTCGACGTCTCTGGTACACAGCGGGACGATCTTGGATTGGTACTTGACGCAAGCGAGGCAATTCACGAACCAAAATGGAAGTCAGAGATAGAGAAGAGAAGCCATGAAATTCAGGACTCAAGACTTCTTGAAGCCCTCCAATCATGATCGATAACTGACTGTACTTCCTCTCTACCCCATGCAGAGGACTCAGGAATTTGAAGACACCATCCTACCTCCTCGATGGAATCGTCTGAAGAAATCCACGGATCTGGGCTAACCTCTCTTTCTACTCTTACTAGAACAACATAGCCTCCAGGTATCAAATCCTCCTCAACGGACTTTGCGGTACCGAGGATGCCAGTCTCCTCATACAACTCCCTAAGTGCTGCTTCCTCCGGTAATTCGCCTTTTTCCAATTGACCTCCAGGAAATTCCCAACCCCTACTCTTGTTCTTCACCATAATCCAGGTATCGTCAATATCCATGGGCAGGGCCAAGACCACGACGAACCTCTTTTCATCCATCTAAATCACCCAAAATCTCTGTTACCAATTCTTTCGCCCCCTCAACTCCTTGTGCAGCCATCCTTCTTGCTAGGAAGAAGGCCTCAGTATCCCTTCCTTGTTGTCTCAGATCCTCTAAATCTGATAATTCTAGATTCTCCACATCACTGGGTTGCATTACGATATCATGAGCTTCCTTTCTAGATAGTCGACCAAGACGACTAAGGAATTGCGATCTGTCGGTAATCGACGGCTCTCTCCAAGGTTGTTCAGCAGATCCGCCTACTCTCGCCTCCATCCTTTCTCTGAACCCCTCCCTAGCAGAGGATCTAGGGTAAACGACATTGGCTTGGTCATAGCAAAGCCATGCCTCATCATATTCTTCCCTTCTCTCATACAACTTTCCCAGTTGTTCCCATGATTCATGATTTGTCGGCCTTTGGGATAGGAGAATCCTTGATAGCTCTAGGAACTCATCCTCGTAGCCTCCTTCTCTCACTCTCTCAAGCCTTCTTGAGTACAGTATATTCGATCTCTGTTCAGAAACATCGAGAGTACGGAGTCTTTCAACGAATCCTTGCAACTCCTCTGGTTTATCGCAGATCCCAGACCACCACTTGTCCGGATCCAGAGGGTCTGATAAGAAAGCCCCCTCTAGTAGGTCCTCGCACGATGATATGATGTCTATCCCAGATAGTTGAGACATAAGTTCTGGGTCCCTGCCCAGAACAGAAAATAGGTCCGATAACACCGATCTGGATCCCTCCGAGTCCTCCATCAGAACCTTGATCCGAATCAAAACCCTCCAGTTTTCTTCATTCGTGAAGTCATGTAGGACACTCTGTTTAGCACTCTGCTCGGCCCAAGATAGATTGCCCGCATCGTTGCCTAGTTTGAGGAACTTCTCAGCTTGGCTTCTATATCTGTTACCAAGACTCCTTCGAGGATGCTGGAGGGACTCAGAAAGCGTACGATCTTCTTCCATCTTGATTACTCACAGTACAGATTCGAACGGGGTTTTGTCGGCACCGGGCTCAATCGTAGCGTCAAAACCAATCTTGCTAGTAGTACCATCTGGGGAACGGCTCGGATCTAAACTAGATCCCTTTTGGTCTGATAGGATTAGCGTATCCTTGTCTGGCTGCCACCTGGTCATCAGGGCCCACTCAACTCTGGTTGAATTGGTTACGTCGATATCTGTATCAACTACGATTACTTGCTTCATCGACTTGTGACCGTCAAGTGCTGCTCGTATGGCCCTCATGCTATCGCCAGAATTCTCAGGAATGATTTGAACCACAGAAGAGAGCCAACCACTCCCTCCGTCTGTTAGGTAAACATCCGTGCAGGTTACTACTTCTGAGACGGCTGTCTTGATGGTTGGAGCTCTGGGCATTCCCATCAAAGTCATGTGTTCCACTCCCGCCGGAATCAATGCATGGAATATCGGCTCTTTCCTGTGGTATATTGAGTCATATTCGATTACTGGCTCTTGTCTGATGTCGTCGACGGTCCCTGTAATGTCTACATATGGGCCCTCATCATCCAGTTTCGTGGTAATCCTTGCCTCCATGGCATATTCAGAATCTGCTGGAACTTGAACCCCATTTGGTAACTCCACCAGTCCCAATTTAGCGCCGTACAACCGCTCATGTAAAGCAGAAGCCACTCTTAATTCATCTATCGGCTCGTTGAATGACATTGCCGCTGCAAGTAAAACCAATGGATCAGGACCATTTACAACTGCAATGGGGACATCCTCATTGTTCTCAAAGGCCTGATCTGCCATTGTTCGGAGATGCCGGGGGACTAGCCTTACAGTGGTCCTATCCGGCCCTTTCAAGAGTTGCCTGTGAAATGAGGTATTCCTTTGCCCTCCATATTGGGCAACGATAATTGACGAAGACTGGTATCTGCCACCGTCCTCCCTGTAGTGCCAGGGTATTGGAAGTACGGATATGTCAGTATGCTCCATCTTGTTTTCCAATACTGGAGCTGAATCTACCCCTACCAGAACAGTATCGGAGGGGTTCTCCATGGCCCATGACAGTATATCGATTAATTCTCCAGGCTCAACATTGAATGCCTCACAGAGCCTATGTCGAGTAAGTATGTTAGTAACTGCTCTTTGCCCAGGAGATTCTATGATTTCACTGAAAAGCAGAGGCTCGTTGCCTGAAGACTCAGAAGCAATTTTCATGTCATAGTTCACACTAACTGGGTCTTTAACCGTCCGAATTCCATCAACCAGATCCCTGAATCCCATGTTTTACTCCGGACTACCAAGCCGCTTGAATGTTCGGCTCCTGTTGTTGTAACGAGGGCCGATATTAATCACCCGCTACCCGTCAGTCTCATAAATGGACTGCAGGTCGCCGAGTCGTCATTTTGAGGTGCATTATTTGGGACGAGGTCTTTTCTCCGGTTCTAAAATGAAATCTGATCGTAAGAGATACAGGTGGAAGGAGAGGAAGTTTAGGAATAGGCAGGCTAAGAGAAAACAGGGAGGAGTTCTGAAGCACGACCCCCTAAGAGGAAGCCCCCAAGCCAAGGGGATAGTAATTGAGAAAGTAGGATTCGAGGCCAAACAACCAAACTCAGCAATTAGGAAGGCAGTGAAAATCAGTCTTATTCGAACTGGAAACCGCCTAACTGCGTTTGCGCCCGGGGATGGGGCAATTTCATTCATAGACGAGCACGACGAGGTTATGGTTGAGGGAATTGGGGGCAGCAAGGGTAGATCCTACGGCGACCTCCCAGGTGTTAGATACAAAGTAATCAAGGTAAATGGGGTATCTCTTGATGAGATGGTCAGAGGAAGAAAGGAGAAGCCAGTACGCTGAGGTATTTCTAATGGAAGAGGATATCGAGATCTCAGAAGAACCCGCTGTCACAGAGGAGTCGGAATCTCCAATTGCTGGAATTGGAACTATGGTTTTTGGCAAGTGGGATGCGAGTGAGGTTGTGTGCAGCGATCCAGGCATCTCCAGATACGTGAATCTGAAGATGATCGGTGCGCCCCACACAGGAGGACGTCATGCGAACGCGTGGTTCGGGAAACAGGACCTTTCAGTTACTGAGAGGTTCATAAACAACCTCATGAGATCCGGAAAGAATAGTGGCAAGAAGCAGTACTGTGCGAAGTCTCTAGACGAAGCCTTCGACAGAATTCACGAAAAGAGCGGAGAAAACCCACTTCAGAAATTCATAGACGCTATTACAGAGGCGGCTCCATGCGAAGAGACCACTAGAGTAAGGATTGGTGCTGTAAGCCAACCAAAGGCCGTCGATTCCTCTCCCAGTAGGAGACTTGATGTTGCACTGAGGAACCTAGCTATAGGTGCAGCTTCGGCAACTATGAAGAGCAAAAAGTCACTCACAGAGGGAATAATCTCAGAACTCACTAAGGCCGCAGATGGAGACGTCAACTCCTTTGCCGTGGGGAAGAGACATGAGGTAGAGAGGATAGCCGCATCTGCTCGATAATATCAATCCAAAAAACAACCCTGAATTTCTTCAATTCCATTCAATTGTCTTTATGAACCGTTTTCAGGTCGGAAATTTAATCAGGTGAGGATATGGGTCGTAAGGAAGACAACATCAAGCGCGCTACTGAGGTTATGCACAACCGTGAAAGAATCAGAAATCTAGCTATAGCTGCCCACATCGACCATGGAAAGACCACTCTTTCCGACAATCTGATAGCCGGAGCGGGAATGATGTCAGAAGAGCTTGCAGGAAAATCACGAGTATTGGACTTCGATGACCAAGAAAGCGCTCGAGGCATCACAATCAATGCTGCTAGCGCATCCATGGTGCACGGAGTAGATGGCGAAGACTATCTGATCAACCTAATTGATACCCCAGGTCACGTAGATTTCGGAGGTGACGTTACTAGGGCAATGAGGGCGGTGGATGGATGTATCATACTTACCTGCGCTGTAGAGGGGGCAATGCCGCAAACGGAGACCGTGGTCCGGCAGGCTCTGAAGGAGAAAGTTCGCCCAGTCCTATTCATCAACAAGGTAGACAGACTAATCAACGAACTACAGGTAACCCCCGAGGATATGATGGCTAGGTTCCAAAAGCAGATAATCAAGGTAAACGACCTGATTAGGACGTTTGCCCCAGAGCAGCACAAGTCCGACTGGCAAGTTGATGTCGCGAAGGGAACGGTTGCTTTCGGATCTGCATACCACAACTGGGGGATAACAGTCCCATTTATGCAAAAGACCGGAGTAAACTTTCCTGAGATTTTCGAATATTGTAACAATGAACAACAGAAGGAGCTAGCTAAGAAGGCACCAGTTCACGAAGTTTTACTCGATATGGCAGTTGAAAAACTACCATCTCCCTTGGTTGCTCAGGAATATAGGATCCCGAATATCTGGCAGGGCGATCTTGACTCGGAAGTAGGCAAGACCATGGTCAATTGCGATGCGGACGGGCCGCTTTCCCTCATGATAACTAAGATTTGGATGGATCCCCATGCAGGCGAGGTAGCAGTCGGAAGGGTGTATTCTGGGACAATAAAGCAAGGAGAGACAGTTTGGGCGAGTGGAGCCGGCAAAGCCGAGCGTGTTCAGCAGGTCAGTATGATGGTAGGTGGTGACAGGATCCAGGTTCCAGGAGTATCGGCAGGAAACATTGCTGCACTGACCGGGGTGAGGAGCGCAGCTGCAGGAGTCACAATTACAAGGGACAAGGATGAGACCCCATTCGAGGCAATCAGGCACTACTCAGAACCAGTTGTTACGGTGGCAATCGAACCAAAATCAATGAAGGATCTGCCCAAATTCATCGGAGCTCTCCGAAGTTTGGCCAAGTCGGATGCATCCCTATCTGTAGATACCAACCATGAGACTGGAGAGGCGCTACTCTCAGGGATGGGGGAGCTTCACCTTGAGATTACTATTTATCGATTAGAGGAGGAACAGGGCATCAAGGTAAATCAGAGTAATCCGATAGTGGTTTACAGGGAGTCAATAGCGGCGGATAACAAGGGCAGGCCTTTCGAAGGTAAGTCCCCCAACAGACACAACAGATTCTATGTGGAGGTGGAGCAACTTCCAGAGAACGTAATTGCTGCTTTGAGAGAAGGCGATTTAGGAGATGGACCAATTAGGACCAAGGATGCCAAGGAGGTCGGCAATAAGTTCGGCGAACTTGGAATGGATAAGGATCTGATGAGGAAGATATACGCCATAAATGCCACCACCGTACTCGTCAACGATACGAAGGGTATTCAGAACCTGCATGAAACGAGGGAACTTATCATAGAGGCATTCAACGACGTCTGCAAGAAGGGACCAATAGCCGATGAGCCACTGACAGGAGTCCTGGTTAGACTAGTGGACGCAAAGTTGCATGAGGATGCCATTCACAGGGGTCCCGCCCAGACTATTCCTGCAGTAAGGAATGCAATAAAAGGCGCCTTGCTGAGGGCCGATTCGGTACTTTTCGAACCAATCCAGAAAATCCGGATCGATGCTCCTTCTGAATGGGCCGGAGGGATTACCAGGCAACTAATCACCCGAAGAGGCGTGATTGAAGATATGCCCGTCGAAAACGATGTTACATGTGTGATTGGTAAAATGCCGGTCGCCGAATCATTCGGTTTCTCAAATGACATAAGGGCCGCAACTCAGGGAAGAGCCGTTTGGAATACTGAGAATGCTGGATATGACCAGGTCCCTCCAGAGCTTTTCCACAAGATAGTCGGCGATATCAGGCAGAGGAAGGGCCTCAAGGAAGAAATTCCAGGAGAGGCCCAATACACGGACTGATTAGCTTATTCTAATCAATTGGAAGTCGGTCAATTCCCTCAATACAGATAGGGATGGTGACTCCTCGAGCTTGTCTAGACATTCATGTGCGAGTGAATGGTGGTGCATTGCTCTATTCTTCGCGTAACTTATCGAACCGGAAGCTTCCAGTTCTGAAACGGCTCTGGACAAATCCTCTTCACTACACTCTCCGGATCCGAACACCTCATTGAAGTTTGAAAGATCCGAATCACTTTGTAACGCATGAATCGCAATGAGCGTCCTCTTCCCTTGGACGATGTCTGATCCAGCCGGTTTACCTAGTGTCTCAGTATCTCCAGTGATGTCAATCAAATCATCCATTAACTGGAAGCATAACCCCAAATTAAGGCCCCATTGCGCCATATTGGAAACTTCCTCATCGCTTGCCCCTGCGAGAATTGCCCCAGTTCTGGCACAGGTCTCAAACATAGCACTGGTCTTCCCCGCAATCATGGCTATGTATTCATCTTCAGTTACCTCATCTCTGGCTTCGAACTCAATGTCTTCTTGCTGCCCTTCTGCGACCTTCCTTACCATTTTACCAATTGATCTGATCAGGTGGCCTAGCAGTTCGTCAGGTACATCTTTTGACTCTGCTAGAATCTCGAACCCGACTGCGAGCATGGCGTCTCCAGCATTGATTGCTGTGGCATCGTCGTACTCAACGTGAACAGCGTCTAAACCCCTCCTAATGGGGTCTTGATCGATAATGTCATCGTGAATCAATGTAAAATTGTGAATAATTTCTATCGATGCACCCAGCGTGTAGTGGCCATCATTTGCAACCCCCACTGCCTCTCCAACAAGCCTAGGAAGTATGGCTCGCAGCCGCTTCCCTCCTCCCTTGAAAAGATGCGTCATTGCACCATGAAGGTTCTTCTGCTTCATCTTCGATAGACTAGACATAATCTCTCCCTCTACCTTATCCCTATGTCCAGAAAGAGCATCCAGCAAGGTCTGACCGGGGTTTACTGGACTGCCATCCATGTCTACTTCCCCACAATAAGTAATATCATCGTTTATTTCACTTGTCATAGACATAAAATCGCAATCGTTCGGAATTACATAATGTTGCCAAATTAGTCTGAACCACGGAGCAATCACTTGGTCTTGCCATTTTCCTTGTCCATCCATCATCCTCTTGACTTCATCAGGTTCAGCCCAGAGAACTTCTGAAATCTCATTGAGATTATGGTCCACAGTCGCATCTGCCCGAACCACCATGATGTGATCAATCTCCCTCTCAATCCAATCCTCGTTCCACCTGCAGGAGTATTCCATCCTTCCAACATGATGGAAAGTCCATTGATCAGTTTCATTTTGCGGGATTCCCAGCTCCTGCCATAGTTTCCTTCTTGCGGCCGTCATGGCCCCCTCTGGGCCGTTTTTCTCTGATTCTAGGTCAAGTGGATGACTGCAGCAACTATTAGCCCAAACACCTGGAAAGGTAATCTTCTCTGAGGCTCTCTTCTGAACCAGTAGTCTTCCTTCAGAGTCGAAGATTAGAACGCTGAAAGCTCTATGCCTGTTGCCTTCATTTCTGTGGCAGTCTAGTTTTGTCTCAGAACCAATCACTCTGTCCTCTGAATCGACCAATAGGCACATCTCTTCCATCATCTCTAACTGGGAGGAATCATGACCATCCAGATTAACTTCTCTCGTGGACATATTGGTCAATCGGAAGGAGACGCGTATATGAAGACTCAATAGGGCAGAATCTTCGTACCTCTGGTTTCCCCTGTACTCAATAATTCTATGACTCTTTCAGGACATCGCCCGTCTAATATCCATACCTCCTCAACATCCGAGGCAATTTTTCTGGCCCTGTCTATTTTCAGGCCGATTCCACCAGTTACATCTATTTCCGAGTAATGGGGTCCTTCGATCTCCTCTTCTGCCCCTAATCTACTGATCAAACTCGATCCTTCTTGGTTGGGTGGTCCGCTCAAGACCCCATCTGCATCTCCAATGAGGAAAATACAGTGTGATACCTCCAATTCTTTGGAAAGCCTCACCATCAAATCATCCCCGGAGAGTATTCCGAACTCGAGCTCATCATTTGTATTCACAACATCTCCGAAGGTAATGGGGAGGGGGGCCTCGACCACTCTTTCGAAATTTGTGATGTCACCTTGGAAACCTGGTCCAGTGCCAATTGCCCATTCCGAGGGAGGCAGGCCCTCGGATTCTAATTCTGAGTCCGAAAACCTATCAATCACCAATTTATTCAACTCTCTCATGTCTAATCTTATTTGATCGACAATCATTCGCTGCTCTTCAGCAATCTTCCGATCCAATCCTTCCGATATTGACCATTCCTTTGCTAGTAAATGGCCGAAAGATCCCGCACCATGAACTATGACTACGGGAACCCCCATCTCAACGATTGAGGATATTGAGTCAGCGATCCTTTCCACAGAATCAGAATCAAACTTCTTCATTGAACCCTTGTCAGTAATAAGGCCCCCGCCCAGTTTTATCACTACCCTTGATGCCATTGACGATTGAATCTGGGGAGACTCGTATTCTAACATTTTCAAGTCAATACATACAGTTTAACGATAATGCTCTATCCACTTACTGTGGCCGACACATCCGAACTTGAAAGGTTTCAGAGATGGCTACAATCTGAATTAGCCAATGCATCTCTTATCGACGACAAGGATGACAGAGGACGCCGAACCCTCCAAATTGAGCTTGCTATTTCCGAGGTTGTTAGATACAGGGAGATTCTGAGCAGTCTAGATCAATCTCATGCTTCTCCATTCGTTGAGAGGGAGGAATCAGTACGCGTACAGAATAACTCTGACGTGAAACCCGTTACCAAATCCGGAGAGTGCCACTCTTGCGGGGCTGAGAAACTGAGTGATTTGCAATTCTGCCCCGTTTGTGGCGAGTTCTGACTACTCTTCTTCAAACCAGGTCTCTCTCAGAAGTGATAGCTCGGGGTCATCCCGACCAACTATTGAGAGATACTCGCCCGCGACACTCTCGGATAGGTAGACCGTAACTCCTGCATGCCAAATCGTCTCCCCAGAGGCAACCATCCTAGCAGTATCGACCTCAATTATCGAAGGATCTTCGTGATGTACCCTTCCTGCCTCGGCAGCATGCCTGATAGATGCAGAAAGATGGACATGGGCCCTATCTCCGGGGCTTATCCCAATCTCAACTAGATTTCCTGCTTCATCTGGATTACAAGGATAGTATAGGGAATCTGGGATATCACTCGATGGCAGGTCCAACTCTATCTCGACTGTATGGCCATAAGTAGCCCTCATCATATTCCCTCGTACCTCATATCTTCCCTTTGGATCGGTTTCTGAGATAGCAACTAGATGGTGGGGCCTCAGCCAGTGTTGTCTTCGCCTGCCACCATCTTTGAATTTCCTTACTATGTCTCTGACGTCTATCCAACCATTGATGTCCATTTCCAGATCGAACTTCTCAGGAGCATGTCTTAGAACGAGGGCTAGCTTTCTTGCCATCCCGTCCCTTTCTCTGGTACTCATGATGAACTTGCCTTCTGAGTTACATGCAGGACATAGGTCATCGTCTGAGAAGTATCCGTGTACCGGGCATTCCCTAATCATGATTAACGCCCGTTGAGGATTATTCAAGAACCCCTCGGTCGTTTAGAATTTATTGCTCTGGGAATCGTTATGGGGTCGCTACATGTCGGAACATCGTGAGTTCAGTAATTGTTGATTGGCGTCGAACCCCATTCAGTAGGTCTCACAAGGGGGAATTATCTGAAGTAAGGCCCGATGAATTTGCCTCACAGGTGCTAGTTGAGTTGCTTAACAACCTAAACATCAATCCAGCTGAAATAGATGACGTGATAGTCGGCTGTGCATATCCGGAAGGAGAGCAGGGATACAATATTGGACGCTTAATGGCACTTATGTCGGGGCTGCCGAAGGAGGTCCCAGGAGTAACAATAAACAGACTCTGTGGCTCTTCCATGCAGGCAATCATGTACGCATCGGCAAACATTTCTGCTGGCTGGGGAGAATGCTTCGTATGCGGTGGGATAGAATCAATGTCTCGAGTTAAGAGGAGGGGATTCAACTGGAGCCCACATCCAAAATTCGAAACAGATTTTCCGGAGGCCTACGTGAACATGGGCATCACTGCGGAGAATGTCGCAGAATTGTATGGGATATCCAGAACGGAACAGGAGGAATTTTCCCTCCTGTCCCATACAAAGTCATCAAATGCGGAATTGTCGGGTAAATTTGCCGAGGAGATAGTACCCATAGTTCACAACGATGGTTTAATCGCAAAAGATGGGTGTATCAGGCCGAACTCCTCCCTGGAATCAATGTCTCGTTTAAGACCGGCCTTCATAGATGGGGGTACCGTAACTGCTGCTACCTCCTCTCCGCTAACAGATGGGGCCGTTTTTTCTCTTGTTTGTAGTGAAGATTTTGCTAGAAAAAATGAATTGCAACCAATGGCCAGAATTGTTTCTTCTGCAACCACGGGTTGTCCTCCCGAACTAATGGGTTTAGGGCCCGTTTCTTCTACCAGACTTGCACTAGATAGAGCAGGTTGGGAATCCGATGAAATCGACGTTTTCGAATTGAATGAGGCCTTTTCCTCACAGAGTATTGCATGTATCAGGGAACTAGGATTAAACCCAGAAATAATCAACATCGATGGAGGCGCATTGTCCATAGGACACCCATTGGGTGCTTCTGGAGCTAGGATTGCCTGTAAGGCTGCCAGCATATTGTCCAGGGAAGGGGGGAAAAAAGCCCTTGCCTCTATGTGTATTGGCGGGGGAATGGGAATTTCAATTGCCATGGAATCACTTTAGCCAAGCATCGACGACCTCTTGAATGAACATCCAATAGGGCAGTCATGAGCGAGGATACCGGGGTCTCAGTAATCGGTGACAGCTTGGAAGGGAAGAGGGTTATCCTCGCAGTTTCCGGTGGAATTGCCGCCACAGAGTCTGTCAAGCTCGCTAGAGAACTAAGGAGGCATGGCGCAGAAGTGTTCCCTATGATGACTAAGTCCGCAGAGAAAGTAATCACTCCGCTTGCTCTGTCATGGGGATCTGGTATCGACGTAGTGACTGATTGGGAGTCACAAATGTCTCAACTTGGTGGGTTCGATGGATTGATCTTGGCCCCAGCAACCAGGAATACCGTTGCTAAGTTCGTTCATGGAATCATTGACTCCCCGATAATGATGGCAATCTCCGCAGCATCTGGAAGTGAAACCCCAATTCTTTTTGTTCCATCGATGCATAACGATCTTTTCCAGGACAAGGTTACTGATGAATTACTATCCGAATCAGCTAATCGGGGCGTGGAAATAATGTTCGAAGAACCCCAAGAGGGCAAGAGGAAGCAGCCCGACCCTGTAGATATAGTAGCGACCTTCTGTAATTTAGTAAACCGGAGTATTGCGGGCAGGAAGAGAGTAGCAATTACTCTCGGTGCGAATGCGGCCCCAATCGACTCCATAAGGAAAATTGTGAACACGTCTTCAGGTAACACAGGCTGGTCAATTGCCGAGTACCTGCACAGGATGGGTCATGACGTGGTATGTGTTTCCGGAATAACTAGCAGAAAACCAACGTTTAGTTTGCCAGATATTAGAATTGCCGAGTCGTCAGATTCGATGCTGGAAGAATCTATTCTTGTCGCTAACTCTGAGAAAAAACCAGAATTTTGGATTCATGCAGCAGCTATTCTGGATTATTCCCCTGAACCGATCACTGGTAAATTCCCTAGTAATTCTGGAGATTGGGAAATCACACTCAAGCCTACTTTGAAGCATCTTAAGGAATTAAGGGAGCATACAATTGGCTGCAAAAGAATTGCATTCAAACTGGAGGTATCTGGCGCAGAGGACTCTCTTATTGGCAAATCAATAGACTTGATATCCGAAAACGAACTACTAGCAGTAGTGGCAAATATGCTGACTGATGTACAAGGAAAATCTAATTCTAGATGTAGAATTGTATTTTCCGATGGAGAGGTTTCGGAAATCAGAGATATTGGTGATTTATGCGTAGAAATCGAGAGAATACTCACGTCTTTTTGACGTAACTTAAATCGAATAATTCAAGCCTACTAGCAAGGAGCGCATGAATGTGTCTGGACCTTCTAGGGCTAAGCGGGGAATTCCCCCAAAATCCGAATTCAACAAATGGTACCCCGCAATAGTCGAAATTGCCGATCTTGTAGACAAACGGTATCCGATAAAAGGTATGGATGTCTGGAAGCCATACGGACTAACCGCAATGGGACTAATTGACTCACTTGCTAGAAGGGAGATGTACAGGACAGGACACCACGAGTATCGCTTCCCACTACTAGTTCCAGAGGATCTTCTGGACAAGGAAAACAAACTCGTCTCTATCCTGAAGGCAGCACGCGAATCAGGCGTCGATCCGTCAGAACTGAGATTTGATGAAGAAGCCTCGGGATTCAAGAAAGAAGTATATTGGGTTACTCACGGAGGCGAGAATAAGTTAGAGAAGCCGATGTTTCTCAGACCAACATCAGAGACTCCCATGTACACCATGTTCTCACTTTGGGTAAGGAGTCATGCCGATCTCCCACTGAAGACATTCCAAATCGTCAATACCTTCAGGTATGAGACAAAGCAAACGCGCTCTTTCATCAGGGTCAGGGAGATTCACTTCTTTGAGGCACATACTGTACATGCTGACCAAGCTGGTGCAGACGAGCAGATAGAAGAAGATGCTGAGATGGTTCAGAGAATAATGCACGATTTGTGCTTGCCCTCTTTGGTCTCAAAAAGACCAGTTTGGGATACCTTTCCGGGTGCATGGTACACTAAGGCCGCGGACGTTGTAATGCCCAACGGCAGAACACTTCAGGTAGCAACCTATCACCATTACAAGGATCAGTGGGCCAACGCATTCGATCTTTCTTATGAAGACCCCGAGGGGAACACAAAGCCCTGCCACCAAACTACATTCGGAATGTCCGAGAGGCTTCTAGGTGCTGTGGTTGGCATGCATGGTGACGACAAGGGATTGATCCTCCCCCCTGCCATAGCTCCTATTCAAGTGGTAGTTATGCCAATAGCTGCACACGCAGACAGCAACGTGGAACCAGCAGCCAAAGCATTGGCGGAACGCCTTTCTGCATCCGGAATCAGGGTAGAACTAGACACTAGGGACGTTAGGCCAGGTGTGAAACACTATGACTGGGAGATAAAGGGGGTGCCAATCAGAATAGAGCTGGGACCTAGGGACTTGTCCGCCGGGAAGTTCGTCCTCACTCCTAGAACGGGTTCCAAGTCTGAGATTAAAATAGATGAAGCCGAGAAATCGGTATTGGAGTCACTAGAAGGATTGGCAGATGATCTGCGTCAGAGGGCAAAATCTCTGGTTTCTGATAAAGTGCAGCCTTTCCCCTTCGATAATCTGGATTATGATGCCTCCCAAGAATCTTCAATTGAAAGTGGGATAGTATACCAGATAGCATTCGAAGGAAATGACTCAGATGCAGAATTTTTAGAAAAGAAGACAGGCCTAACTCTACTGGGAGAATGCGATGACGAATTTCCCGAAGAAAGGAACTGCCTAATCACAGGAAAAGCGACAAAAAAGATGCAGCATATAGCTAGAATGTACTAACTCACTTCTTGAGAAATAAGCCTGTAATCGAAATAGCTGTGAAAATAGAAAGAATCAGCAAGTCACCAAGTAAGGGTTCTGTCATCGGCTTTACCCATGTTTCTATCTGGTGAAGGCCATCCCAAGTGTATCCCTTGGTCCAGACAACCTTGGTCTGTGAGTAGTCTTCGCTACATATTTGCCTCATGTTTGCGATTCCAGTTGAGCATAATATTGCCCCAACCCCGATAACCATGTTAAAGATTGTACCAGCTAATCCACAGAAACCGAAAAACACCAATCCCCATCGTCTAGATTTCCCACCGGCCTCTACTTTCATGTCAGGCAGGTCGGGGATAAAATCAGGAAGGCTGATGTCATCAGAAATCAGTCCGAAATCAACTTCCTCAGAGGCTTCACCTATCTCCGGGGCATGAACCCCCATCTCCTCTAATGCCTCACTCCCGTAAATCCTCTCAGCCATAGAATACAATTCCGGATCCTGCTCAATCTCAACTGGATCGATATTCCCCTCGAGTAACCTTCTGACTGCGTCGCTATCAGGCATCTATACTGTTGTCGGATTGAGGTCCCTATCAAATGAACCCATACTTGTCGATCAGGACTATTATTTCCTACTAATTGCTCTTCTTGCGGCCTCGCAGATTCCAGCTTCATTCAAACCCATCAAGTCCATCAGTTCCGAAGAGCCACCACTCTGTCCAAAACTATCTCTAACTCCGACCATCTCCAAGGGAGTCGAGGTATTGGTCGAAAGCCACTCTGCAAGAGCTCCTCCCAAACCGCCAATCACAGAGTGGTCCTCGGCAGTGACAAACGCTCCGCAGGATTCTGATAGTTCCGCAATTAGCTCCACGTCAATCGGCTTGATTGTATGCATATCGACCACTGTGCAGCTTATGCCCTCATTCGAGAGAGTTTCTGCAGCAGAGATAGCGACTCCCACCATTACCCCACATGAGATGATTGCCAAGTCCCCTCCTTCTCTGAGAACTGAACCAGACCCAATTCTCAAGTTTGAACCATCTTCATACATTCTTGGGACCTTATTCCGAGCTGTCCTCATGTATGACGGGCCATTCAAATCAAGTAGTTGAGCGGTTAACTCCTCCGCTGAAATATCGTCGCAAGGATGAATCACAGTCATTTTAGGAATTGTTCTGTAGACGGCTAAATCCTCTATTGACTGAGCACTGCTACCATCTGTACCAGTATGGATTCCGCCATGGCTACCGCAGATATGGACAGGTAGTCCAGGACGAGCAATCCCATTACGAACTTGCTCGAAAGCCCTTTCTGTGAATATTGCGAACGTGCTAGCAAATGGGATTTTCCCTGAAGACGCCATACCAGCCGCAACAAGCATCATATTCTGCTCTGCAATTCCCAATGAAACAGTTCTGTCTGGATATTCGTCACGAAAGTGGCATGATTTAGTCGATTTCCCCAGATCAGCCTCTAACACGACCACACGAGGGTCTTCTGCAATGCGCAGAAGTCCCTTCCCATATCCATCTCTGGATGCACCTCCTAATGAAGGCGCACTCATGATAGCTCCTCCAATGCAATTCGCAACTCTTCATCATTCGGGGCCTTTCCATGGAAGGATGGATTGTTCTCCATGAATGAAACGCCATTTCCTTTGATGGTATTCGCCACAATAGCGACAGGACCCCCATCTTCGCTGTTAGCCCAATCTACTACATCAACCAAAGAAGACATATCATGGCCATCTACTTCCTTTACCGTCCAACCGAAAGATCGAAACTTCTCGCCAATATCTCCAATTTCCATCTGTACATCCATGAAGTCATCATTCTGAATCCTATTGCGATCAACAATTACCCTAAGGTTGGTTGCATTGTGGTAGTTCGCCGCCATAGCAGCCTCCCATATCTGGCCTTCTTGAGTTTCCCCGTCTCCCAACATTACCCAAATTCTCCTTTGACTTGAATCCATTTTGGCTGAAAGAGCGCACCCGAGACCGAATGACAAACCCATTCCCAGACTTCCTGCGGAGAAATCCACCCCCTTGGTCCAATTCATATCGACGTGACCTTGGCAAACAGACCCAAGTGTCCTGAATCCCATGATGTCGTCCTCATCAAGGACTCCCATTTGATGTAGAATGGAGTACATAGCAGGACTTGCATGACCTTTGCTCATGATGAATCTATCTCGATCTTCCCAATCTGGATTGCTTGTATCAAAACGAAGACATGTACCATAAAGTGCGACCATACAGTCTATCGATGAAAGTGAACCTCCAGGATGTCCAGATTTTGCCGCATGCGTCATTTTAACAATGTCAACCCTGCATCTCCTAGCCATTTCCTCGAGCTCACCAACATCTACTTCGGCACCGTCTCCCATGTGCAAAAGTGGCGCGTCAGGGCTATTGATGGTTTTCAATGAGATTTTTTGTTTAACCATCCAGTAGAGTGATTCAAATCATACCATTAGTTCGCACATTCGTGAATTCGGACTTCTCAGTCTCTGAGCGTAATTGGCGTGAAGAACTATCAAGAATGTCAATTCCAATTTCAGTCAAAAATGACGTTTTACTTAGCAAAACCCTTCACAGTTTAATCAATGATGGACGAGTATCTTGTGAGCTGGGAGAGGAATTGCATACTAACGCCCCACTGCCTGGCCTTACCGCTCTAGCGATGATGATCAAAAAGTCAAGGTTTGGAGATAATATCTTTTTCAATGAAAACCTCCATGTAAATACAACGAATGTCTGCACTCTTGCATGTAGATTCTGCGCTTTCAGAAAGGGTCCAAGGCACAGAGATGCATATTCTCTTACTCCCGAAGAGTTCGTATCCAGGATAGAACCATTCGAAGGGAAAATCGACGAGGTGCATGCAGTGGGTGGGCTCCACCCAGATTGGAACATAAATCACTATTCAGAGATTTATCGAATTACCAAGGAGAGGTTTCCTGGATTAAGCATCAAGTCATTAACTGCTGTCGAAGTAAAGCATATTGCATCCAAATCTGGATTGGGAGTTCTGGAGACACTGACTATTCTGAGAGATTCAGGCCTCGACTCCCTACCAGGAGGAGGGGCAGAGATTCTTGTCGATACTATCAGGGATCGTATCTGTATGGGTAAGGAGAAGTCTTCCGAATACTTGGAAATACACGGCATTGCACACGAATTAGGAATCCCAACAAATTGCACCATGCTTTTCGGAACCATCGAAACAATCCAAGATCGCATCACTCACCTGAACAAACTGAGAGAACAGCAAGACTCCTCTGGAGGATTCCAGTGTTTCGTACCATACCCATTTCTGAAGGATAATACGAGATTGCCGGAGGCACGACTAGCATCTGGCGAGGAAGTGATTCGAATAATTTCCCTTTCTAGGATAATGCTGGACAATATTCCCCACATCAAGGCTTACAGGATGAATATTGGAGATCATCTTTCGACAATTGCAATCAACTCTGGAGCAGATGACATAGACGGAACTGTCGGTCACGAGGAAATAATGCATGTTGCAGGTAGTACTACAAGTTTGAACTACGACTCATACAAGCTAGGAAACCTCATTGACTCTGCGGGCCAGATTCCTGTGAAGAGAGACTCCACATATACGCGATTCGAGCCTTTGGAAATTAAATCAAAGAGGGAAGGCAAACTACTTCCAATAATAGGTCAGTGAACCCATGTCATGGGATGGAGTTCTTGGCAGAGTATCGTTCATCAACTGTGATCCGGTTTTCCACACGATTCCTGACAGCTGGAAGGTTCTCTCCGCACCTCCGTCTTGGTTGACCGGCCATCTTCTACGTAGAGACTGCATCACTGCCCCAATTCCAACAGCCGACTATGCATCTAATCTGGGAAAACTTAGTCTCATCAGGGATATAGGAATAGTGGGCCGTGAGTCTGTTGGATCGGTTCTTCTGTTCGGAAATAGGCCCATTGAGACAATGAGGGACATCGCATTACCCTCAGACTCCTCGACTTCCAATATGCTGATGAGATGGATACTAAAGCAGAGGGGCCTTGATCCAAAATATGTCAAAATGGGGCCTGATATGGACTCGATGCTTGATGAATGCGATGGAGCACTAATAATTGGGGATCGAGCAATAGCCGCTGCCATCAATAATCCTGAGTTAGTTAGGATGGACCTCGGTAGGGAATGGGTAGAGATTACTGGTCTGCCGATGGTCTTCGGGGTATTCGCCGCCAGGAAAGACTCCGACGACCATTCAATTAGCATGGCAAGAGAATTGATGCTAAGCAATTACAACAATTTTCTTGAACAAGAGGAAGTAAGGAAAATTGTTATTTCAGACGCTTCGAAGAAGGTTAGCCTATCTGTCGAAAGAGTGGCCGAATACTATGCCAATGAAGTCTCTAACCTACTCAGTCCAGAGTCAATCAGAGGTTTGAGTGTCTTCCTAGAGGAAGTCTGCGGGATAGAATCCAATCCGAACTGGTTCGACCACATTTAGTCAGAGTACTCGAGCTTCTTGCTCGATACCCAGTTTAGGAGATCTATGGCCACTTCGCAGGATTCCGCCACTACCACCTCTTCGTCCGATGCGAACTTTTCCAGCGTACTCATGGCGATTCTGTTCCCGATAGCGCCCAAGGCCTCTGCTGCCTCATGCCTTACCATTACATCTTCCTCCAAATCCTCCAGTCTTTCAATCAGGTGGGGGACTGCATTGTCATCCTGCATTTGCCCTAAAACATAAGCAATCTCGTGCTTTAGTAATGCAGACGAAGAGTCAAACGCGTCTGCCAGTGAATCCACGGCGGGCTTGCCTCCGATATTCCTCAATGCGAATAGAGCCCTCATCCTCTGGAACATCTTCTCGCCCTCGTCGCACAAGGTATCGCGCAGTTTCTCCACGTTTTCGTCATTGCTAGCAGGGGGGGCCGGATCGACCGATCCAAACTCGCTAATTTCGGGCCTTTCAGTCATGCTCGCCCGCTCCAATGAACTTCAGACCACTAGCATCGAAATCACTCCTAACTAGGCCGAGCGCCACTCCCCTCTCCAGAAACATTCTAACAGCCCTGCGGCCATCTTTACCATAGTCTATTGTTCGTCTATTTACGTACATCCTTACGAATTCCTCGTTGGTGTCCTCGTCTATACCCCTTCCCCACTTTATTGCATCCTTCAGTGCATCCTTGGGATTTTCCAGTGAGAACTCGATGCTTCTTTTGATATCGTCACAAACTTGTTCACACA
>LUMI01000128.1_pt1 | contig 50631 bp, 52 predicted proteins | sample 729681 | NCBI WGS metagenome assembly LUMI01 (sample SAMN03860267, study PRJNA289734) | marine metagenome | biome: seawater column; feature: ocean; material: water; isolation source: Red Sea water column Station 34 - depth 10m | place: Saudi Arabia: Red Sea | collected 2011-10-15 | depth 10 m
GTTTTAGGATATTCTTCTGAAGGTGATGGACCTATAAACTTGATATTCACAGTTATAACTACTCTTCCTACAATTGCAGTTGCGTGTAGAAGATTGCATGATATTAACAAGACAGGTTGGTGGCAATTAATTTTACTTACTGTAATTGGTATAGTGTTGTTAATTATTTGGTATGCTACAGAAGGTGAAAAGAAAAAAAATAAATATGGCAATCCAATTAAAATAAAGAAATAATTTAATGTCTCCTGATATAGCACTTGTAAAAGTTAAAATAATTTTAATTTAATTTCAGGAAATATTTTTAGGATCTGGCATACCTACTTTATTGTACCCAGCATCTACATAGTGAATTTCACCAGTAACACCACCTGCTAGATCACTTAGTAAGTATAAAGCAGAATTTCCCACATCATGAATATCAACATTTCTTTTAAGAAATGAATGATCTTCATTCCATTTGTATAAGAATTTTGCATCTCCAATGGCTGATGCTGCTAATGTTTTAATAGGTCCTGCACTAATTGCATTAACTCTTATTTTTTTGGCACCCAAATCCCTTGCTAAGTATTTTACACTAGATTCTAGTGCAGCTTTACAAACTCCCATAACATTATAGTTAGGAATAGCTTTATTTGCTTCGTAACTTAAGGTGATCATAAATTAGCATACTTCTTTGAAAGTTCTCTCTTGTTGTATTTAAATATTCACCAGAAAGCTCAGATTTATCTGAAAATGCTATTGCATGAACAACAAAATCAATCTCACCCCAGCTGGATTTTACATCTTCAAATAATTTAATTACATCCTCTTTTTTTTCAACATCACAACTAAAAGTCACATCTGAATTTAGTTTTTCTGCAAGAGGTATTACCCTTTTTTTCAAAGCATCACCTAGATAAGTAAATGCAAGCTCGGCTCCCGCTTCAGATAGTTTTTGTGAAATACCCCAAGCAATAGATCTCTCATTTGCAACACCCATGATCAATCCTTTTTTGCCTTTCATTAAACTCATGGATTACACCTTCTCAAATATTAAAGTAGCATTTGTTCCACCAAATCCAAAGCTGTTTGACATTACTGAGTTAAGCGATACATTTTTTTCTGTTTGTGTAACAATTGGATATTTTTTTGCATCCTCATCCATATCATTAATATTTGCAGATGCTGTAATAAAACTATTTTTCATCATAATTAAACTATAAATTGCTTCATGAACTGAAGCAGCACCTAATGGATGACCAGATAAAGATTTTGTAGAACTTATTTTTGGAATATCTTCACCAAATGCATCGCCTACTGCATTTAATTCAGTAATATCTCCAACAGGAGTTGAGGTTCCGTGTGTATTGATATAATCAATTTTATTTTTTGATGTTGATAGAGCCATTTTCATACATCTAACAGCACCTTCTCCAGATGGTGCAACCATATCATATCCATCTGAGCTTGCTCCATATCCTGTTAGTTCAGCATATATTTTAGCTCCTCTTGCTTTTGCGTGTTCGTATTCTTCCATTACCAAAACACCTGCTCCTCCAGCAATTACAAAACCATCTCTAGTTTTATCATATGCTCTAGATGCTTTTTCTGGAGTATCATTATATTTTGAGGATAGAGCAGTCATGGCATCAAACATTGCTGTCATAGCCCAATGTAATTCCTCACTACCTCCGGCAAAAACAATATCTTGTTTACCCATTTGAATTAATTCACTCGCATGACCAATACAATGTCCACTTGTTGCACAAGCTGAACTCATTGTGTAATTCATGCCTTTAATTTTAAATGGCACAGCAAGAGTTGCAGATGCGGTACTTGCCATTGTTCTTGGAACAATAAATGGACCCATTAATTTTGGAGTTTTTGCTCGTGTTTTATCAACTGACAAAACAACGTTCTCGATTGATGGACCTCCTGATCCCATAACAATTCCTGTCTTGAAGTTACTTACATCTTTTTCTTCAAGACCAGAATCTGTAATTGCTTCTTTCATTGCTATATAATTATATGCAGAACCAGATCCCATGAAACGGATCGTTTTTCTATCTACATGATCTTGAAGTTTAATATTTGGTTTACCATGAACGTGACTTCTAAGGTTATGCTCTTTATATTCTTCTGAAAATGAAATTCCTGATTTTGAATTTAATAACGATTGATGAACTTCATCTTGATTGTTTCCTAAACAAGAGACAATACCAATTCCTGTAATAACTACTCTTCTCATTATTTGAATAATCCTACTTTTAAGTTTTCTGCTGAATATATTTTTTTACCGTCCGCACATAAAATACCATTTGCTAGTCCAACAGTTGTTTCTCCTTTAATTAAAATTCTTTTCATGTCTATTTCGTATGTTGCCATTTTGACGTTTTTTAGAACTTCACCAGTAAATTTTACGGTGCTTACGCCTAATGCTCTTCCTCTACCAGGGTTTCCAAGCCATCCTAAATAAAAACCAACTAGCTGCCACATAGCGTCAAGACCTAAACAACCAGGCATCACCGGATCTTCTCTAAAGTGGCAGTCAAAAAACCACAAATCCTCTTTAATATCAAGCTCTGCTTTAATCACTCCTTTATTAAAAAAGCCTTTGTTTTCATCAATTTCCGATATCCTATCAAACATAAGCATTGGGGGAGATGGTAATTTCGCATTACCAGGTCCAAATAGCTCGCCATTTGCGCAGCTAATTAACTCATCGTAACTAAACGAGTTTTTTTTCATATTTGTAATCTTCATACTTGATTTAACTTAATTATAATATACAAATAGTTTAGAATTATTATAAATTACAAATGACTACTACAGTTGAATTTATCAACAAATTAAGAAACTCTGGTTTGAGACCAACTAAGCAAAGAATAAAGATTTGCGAAGTTTTATTTAATAAAGAGACAACATTTCATTTTACAATAAATGATCTTGTTAAAATAATTGAAACCGAGGCAAATGAAAAAATATCTTTAGCTACTGTTTATAATACTATTCACGCATTCGAAAAAAAAGGCTACCTAAAAGAAATTCCAATAGACTCAAATCAAAGTTATTTTGATACAAATGTTACAGATCATCATCATTTTTATGATATATCAGAAAAAAAATTGATTGATTTAGAAGAAGTTGATGTGGGTCCAATTAATATTCAAAAATCAATTCCTGGAAAAAAAATTAAATCTGTAGAAGTTTTAGTGAAACTTGATACTGATAATCAGTAGCAAAAAATAATCAATAATAACAATACTATACAAATTATATTAAAACCATTCTAAACTGTTGACATGTAGTTTAGAATGATTATATGTTTCTCAAAAAGGAGACTAAATATGTCATTAAAAGGAAGTAAAACAGAAGAAAACTTAAAAGCTGCTTTTGCAGGAGAAAGCCAAGCTAACAGAAGATATTTATATTTCGCTCAAAAAGCAGACGTAGAAGGTTTTAACGATGTAGCTGCAGTTTTTAGATCAACTGCTGAAGGTGAAACTGGCCATGCTCACGGGCATCTTGAGTATCTAGAAGAAGTAGGAGATCCAGCAACTGGTAAACCAATCGGTGAAACTAAAGCAAATCTAGAGTCTGCCATTGAAGGTGAAACACACGAGTATACAGACATGTATCCTGGTATGGCAAAAACAGCTAGAGAAGAGGGTTTTGATGAAATAGCTGACTGGTTTGAGACATTAGCAAAAGCTGAAAAATCTCACGCAGGTAAGTTTCAAAAAACTTTAGAAAGTATCGCTTAAATTTAATTTAGTGGACATCTTAATGTCCACTAAAAATCAAATCAATAAATTTAATAAATAATTATTTCATTATCCTTATTTATTTAATTCTTTATACTAAATTAAATGAGCAAAGAAGGTAGTACACAAGCACCAATAAGACATCCGATAAATTTTAAAGATCCAGATTTCTTAGACCCACAAAAGTTGGATCAAGAAATGAGAAGAGTTTTTGATGTTTGTCATGGTTGCAGAAGATGTTTTAACTTATGTGATAGTTTTCCAAAACTATTTGATTATATTGATGAGTCTGAGGACGGCGAGGTATCATCTTTATCAAGCGATAAATTCAAACCAGTTGTCGATGCTTGTACTTTGTGTGACATGTGCTTTATGACTAAATGTCCTTACGTTCCTCCTCATGAATTTGATTTAGATTTTCCACATTTAATGCTTCGGGCATAATTAATTGGTTTTCAAACATAAAAAATACTTTTTTTCGTAAAGTCTTAGAATTTTTAACAGGAATTGATAAGAGAGCAATTTTACCAAAGTATAATAGTGAAACATTTTCAAATTATTTTAAAAAGTTTAAGCAAAAGAAATAAGCAGGGGGAACAAACAGAAAAGTTGTGATTTATTCTACTTGTTTTGTAAATTTTAATAAAAAAACTACAGGAGAAGCTGCGCTAAGAGTTTTAAATCATAACAATGTTGAAGTTGAACATTCTTATGCTGGTTGTTGTGGAATGCCATATCTTGAACAAGCTGACCCAGATAAGGTAATTAAACATATTGTTGATATAGCTAACAAAGAAGGATTAGTAAAAGGAATGCAAGAAATAGATGGTGGAGTGACCGTGCATCACGCATGCCATGCTAGAGCTCAGAATATGGGCAATAAGGCAAGAGATATGCTCAAATTAATTCCAAATGTAAAAATTGATTTAGTTGAAAGATGTGCCGGACACGGTGGGACTTTTGGAGTGATGAAACAAACTCACGACACTGCAGTTAAAGTAGCAAAAAATACAGTCAGTGCAGTTAAAAGAAAAAACAATAAATATATGGCATCAGATTGTCCATTAGCAGGAAAACACATCAAACAACTTGCTCAGGATACAAATATTAATAATGATGAGGCCTTACACCCCATAGAACTAGTAGCAAAAAGTTATAGATTATAAAAATGCCTAAAGACCAAAAAATTATTCAAAAATCAGATTTACTGGCCCCAGATGTATATGAAAAAAATAGACGTCAAATGAGAAAAGAGCTAGTTGAATTCAAAAAAGATAGAAGAGTTCCACTTGGTCCTTATGCAACCTTTTACTTTGAGTGTTATGAAACAATGTTAGCTCAAGTCCAAGAAATGCTACATATAGAAAAAGGTGGAGATGAACAACTTAATGACGAGTTAACAGCTTACAATCCCTTAATACCAAATGGAAAAGAATTGGTTTCAACACTAATGTTTGAAATTGATAACCCAGTAATTAGAGCTACGTTTCTTGGAAAATTAGGTGGTGTTGAAGAAAATGTATTTATTAAGATTGATAATGACATAATTTACGGAAAACCAGAAATAGACGTAGATAGAACGTCTGCAGAGGGGAAAGCATCATCAGTGCAATTTATACATTTTGAATTTGATCAAAACCAAATTTCAAAATTTAAAGGTAATAATGTGAGCATTGAATTAGGAATAGATCATAAAGAGTATTCACACTCAACAAAGCTTTCAGAAAGCACCATAAAAGCTCTGTCCAGCGATTTTAATTAGTTGGTCCCCAAACATTTTCAACATTAACCCAACCAATAAATTCACCAGTTTGAATTTTACACCATTGTGTTTCACATTTTTTTATTAAGAGCAATCTACCTTTTTTTACTTGGGCTATAGGTTTAGAAAATTTAGATGGTTTTTTGAAAATTATTTTATCTTCAAGTGGTATAAATGACTTAGCTTTCCTTAGTTGAGAAACATGTATCCAACCATTATTATTTTTATGATCTATAATTCGTCTAAAATTCTCTTTTTTATCAATAACTTTTAAAGGAAGTTGAATTTTTTTATAAATATATTTGACTTGATAATCAAATCCTGGCCCATATCTCACATTCACTTTTTTATTCTTAAGCATAAGAAAAAATTCATCTTTTGCATTAACTGGTTGAGTTATTAATATCAAAGAAGTTAAAACAAAAATTATAATTTTTTGCACAGACAATTCTTTCTCTTCTTAAAATAAACTTTTCTGGATGTAAGATTTAATAAATCAACTATTAAAATATTATTTTTAATAATTCCATTCAGTCCTAAGATTAATTTTAAAACTTCGTTTGCTTGTAATGCTCCTATTACATTTGCAGTAGGTCCTAAAATACCTTCAGCCTCGCAATTTAATATTTCATCAGAAGGCATTCCTTGGTAAAAACAGTTAAGACAAGGAATTTTTTTTTGTGAAAAATCAAAACTAAAAATATGTCCATCAAATTTACTTATTGCTCCAATAACTAATTTCTTTCTATATTTTAATGAATACTTATTTAGTAAAAATTTAGTTGGGAAATTATCTGTTCCATCAACAATTATATCGAATTTTGGTAGAATTTTGCTTAAATTTTTATCTTTAGCTCTTTCTTTAAAAATTTTTAATTTTATTTTGTGATTAATTAATTTAATTTTTTTTTTTATTACATCTGATTTGTACTTACCCACATCATTATAATCATAGAGAGTTTGCCTATGTAAATTGCTATAGTCAACTTTGTCATCTTCAATGACGCCTAAAAATCCGACACCTGCTCTAACTAATAAATCAATTACTGGACTTCCCAAACCACCTGCTCCAACCACTAATATTTTTGAATTAAAAATTTTTTTTTGTCCAATAATTCCAACATCTTTTAGAATTATTTGCCTTGAATATTTGTTTAGAGTTCTTTTACTTAATAAGTTTTTCATTTACCTGTAGATCCAAAGCCACCAGATCCTCTAACTGTATCGGGATCCACCCCATGATTAAATAATATAACTTTTAACTCCCCCCTATAGTCACTATCAATCGTACCTGGTGTATTGAGTACGCTTATCTGAGATTTTGCTGCTAAACCTGACCGAGGTCTAATTTGTATCTCTGTATCTTGAGGAATAGCTATAGATATTCCAGTTGGTATTAATTCAGAACTGTTTGGCTTTATTTTCAAAGATTCTTTTACAAATGCCATTAGATCCATGCCTGATGATCCTTCAGTTTTATATTGTGGAATTTTGACCTTAGGGTCAAGTTTCTTTATCTTAATTTTGACCATTAATTAAGATTTTTAATAACTCTCTCAACTATATTTTCTGCAATTAATGATTTATTCATCTTATGTAGTATTTCGTTTTTATTATTTTTATAAAAAATTTTAACTTCATTGTATTCTGAATCAAATCCTATTTCATTATCTGATACATTATTAGCAATAATCCAATCACAATTTTTACTACTTAGCTTATCTTTTGCATTTAAATCTAAATTTTCCGTTTCAGCAGCAAAACCTACAGTAAGTTTTGGTCTAAGTGAATTATGTTTTGAAACATAAGATAATATATCTGTATTTTTGATCATGCTAATATCTAGTTCAGCATTTTTTTTAATCTTTTCTTTATTATATTTTTTAAATTTATAATCACACACAGCGGCTGAAAAAACAGCAACATCAACTGGAAGGTTTTCAACTGTTTTTTTTAACATTTCGTCTGCAGTTTCAACTTCAATAAATTTTATATCTTCCAAAGGTTTTAAGTTTGTTGTTCCTGATATTAGTGTTGTTTCAAATCCATTATCTCTAAATGATTTTGCAATTTCGTAACCTTGCTTTCCACTTGATTTGTTTGTTAAATATCTAACTGGATCCAAATATTCCCTAGTAGGTCCTGCTGTGACTAAAGCCTTATATTTTTTATTTTTTTGTATATTAGATAAGTAATTTTCAATATGTAAAAGGATATCTGATGGCTCGGTCATTTTTCCCTCACCATACTCTCCACATGCCATATCCCCGATCTCTGGACCTATTATACTATAACCATATTCCCTTAGTTTAATAATATTTTTTTTATTTGACGGGTGATCCCACATTCTCACATTCATCGCTGGCACTATAAAAATCTTTTTATTTGATGCTAATAATACAGTGGATGCAAGATCATCTGTTAATCCATTACTCAATTTTGATATTGTATTAGCTGTTGCTGGTACTACAATAATCAAATCTGCCCATCTTGATAACGAAATATGATCCATTTCGCTTTCACTCTCTGAGCTAAATAAGTCTTCATATACCTTTCCTTGAGAAAGGGATGTTATAGATAAAGGTGTCACGAATTCTTTGGCACTTTTTGTGATGATTGTTTTTATTTCTACTTGTTTTTTTTTTAAGCCTCTAATCAATTCAAGACTTTTATAAGCAGAAATACCTCCACAAATTACGACAAGTATTTTTTTGTTTGACAAACTATTCATGCGAGAGATTAAAATACCAATAAAGTTACAATTACAAGCAATAATAAACCAATAATTGACTGATTTCTGAAGCTAGACATCTCTGATTTTTTTACATTTAACTCATTAAATGAGCTAGAGTTCTGTGGAATTTGTCCACTTGCTAGAAATGTTAAGGCCTGATTAGCTTTATCCATAATTTGTGGTAATTCAGGCAATCTCTTAATTACTTCTGCAGAATTTTTAAGTGTTTCATTAAATGAATTTATAGGATCCTTTGTTTCTCTCAGCCATTTTTCAAGAACAGGCTTGGATGTTTCCCATATATTTGTATCAGGGTTAAGTCTTCTTGCTACTCCTTCAACAACTACCATTGTTTTTTGTAACATAAGAAGCTGAGGTTGGGTTTGCATATTAAATTTTTCTGTCACGTCAAATAGTTGTTTAAGTAATTTTCCACCGGATATATCTTTTACAGATTGGCCAAATATAGGTTCTCCTATTGATCTTAATGCTTGAGCAAGATCATCAACTGGTACATCCTTAGGCACAAGTCCAGCAACTAAATGAACTTCTGCAACTTTTTTATAATCTCTTTGGATAAAACCGTATAAAATTTCTGCTAAAAATCTTTGGCTTAATTTATCTAACCTACCCATTATTCCAAAATCAATAGGAACTATTTGACCACTTTTATTTATAAATACATTTCCCTGGTGCATGTCTGCATGAAAAAAACCATCTCTTACAGCATGCCTTAAAAAATGCTGAATTATGTCTGATGCAATTTTTTTTGCATCAATATTTCTATTTACAAGTTCATCAGTTTCTCTAATTGAAACTCCATCTACCCAATCAAGTGTCATTACATTTTCACTAGTAAAATTCCAATATATTTTAGGGACTAAAAAACCCTCATCGTTCTTTGTATTTTCTCCATATTCATTTGCAGCTGCTGCCTCAAACCTTAGGTCCATTTCAAGATTTGTTATCTCTTTAAGTAAAAAAACAACTTCAACTAACTTAAGTCTTTTAGTTTTTTTTACGAATGACTCTACAAAGAAAGCAAACAACATTAATGCATCAATTTCTTCATTAAATATTTTTTTTATGTCTGGTCTTAAAATTTTAATTGCAACATCTTTTATAGTTCCACCATCATTAATTTGAGCTTTATGAACTTGTGCAATTGAAGCAGCTGCAACTGGCTCACTAAGATTTATTATTGAGTTAAAGCTTTGCTCACCTAAATCTTTTTTAATAATTTCTCTAGCTTTGTCTTGTGAAAATGGAGGTAATCTATCCTGAAGATTTTCTAGTTCTTTTGATAATTCATCACCGATTATGTCAGGCCTGGTAGCTAAAAATTGTCCTAATTTTATAAATGTTGTTCCCATAGATTGAAGTGAAGAAGATAATCTTTCACCTTGATTTAATGAACTACCAACTTTTTTATTGTTCGAAAAAGAGAACGATAAAATACTAAATAAAACTTTTACTAATAATGGTGGTTCATTAAATTTAGTTGCAATTTTTAACGCATCTGATTTTGCAAGTTTTCGTCCAAGTTTAAAAAGTGTAAACAATTTTTTAATCATAATTTCCATCCCGAATGTATTGCAACGATACCTCCAGATAAATTTCTATAACTACAATTTTGGAAATTATTATTCTTTAGTAATTCTATTAATTCTTCTTGGTTAATAAAATTTTCAATACTTTTCACTAAATATTCGTAAGGTTTTTTGTCTCCAACAATAAATTTTCCTAAATATGGAATTAACTTTGAATAATTTTTGTAAGCAAAATCTAGGTTTGAATTTTGTATTTTTGAAAACTCTAAACATAAAAAACGTCCACCTGGTTTTAAAACTCGATACGCTTCGGAAAGTGTTTTGTCTAAGTTTCTAGTATTTCTCAATCCAAAACTAATTGTATAATAATCACAAGTTTCATTTTCTAATGGTAAATTTTCTGCTGAACCAATAATCCATTTAATATTTTTATATTTTCTTAACTTCTTTTTACCTATATTTATCATTCCCTCATTGGGGTCTATACAAATTGCATTATTTAAATTTTTAGTTTTATCATGAAATAGTTTTGCTAGATCTCCTGTTCCACAAGCTACATCCAACAATATTTTGTTTGTTCCAGGGTTCATCCAGAACATTAGATCATTTTTCCACACCCTATGAATACCAAAGGACATAAAATCATTCATCAGATCGTATTTATCAAAAACTTTATCAAATACACCTTGGACAAGTCCCTTTTTATTTTGAAGATATTGTTGCATAAATAAATAATTTTAAGATTAATATAGTATCTAATGCCAGAATTGCCAGAAGTAGAAATTGTAAGAAAATCATTAAACAAAAAAATATCAGGAAAAATTATTAATGATGTAAGGGTAAAAAACCGAAATTTACGTCTTAAAATCCCAAAAAATTTTGAAACTAATTTGAAGAGAAAAAAAATAAAAAAAATTGGAAGATTTTCGAAATATATAATAATTTTTTTTACTGATAATTCTTACTGTGTAATTCACCTAGGTATGTCTGGTACTATCCATCTACTAAACACATATTCAAAGAGAAAATTTACCAACACTAGCTTTTATCATAGCCCACATTTACCAAAAAAACATAATCATGTTGAAATTCAATTTAATAATTTGAAGTTAGTTTATAATGATCCTAGAAGATTTGGATATATCTTATTCATTAATTCTGAGAAAGAGCTATTAAAGAAATTTGAAAAATTTGGGCCCGAACCTTTTTCGAAGAATTTCAATATTAATTATGTAAAGACATATTTTAGAAATAAAAAAAAAAATATTAAAAATTTTTTGTTAGACCAAAATTTTGTTTCAGGAATTGGAAATATTTATGCTAGTGAAATATTATTTGAGTGTAAGATAAATCCGTTAATTTCAGCTGACCTTTTGAAAGAAGAACAAATTGTCAAAATTATTAAAAAATCTAGAGAAGTATTAAAAAAATCAATAGTTAAAGGTGGATCTTCCATTAGAGATTTTAAAAATACTTCAGGCAGCAGGGGTTTATTTCAAAATGAATTTAAGGTCTATAATAGAGAAAACTTAAAATGTCCCCGAATAACTTGTAGAGGAAAAATTTTTAAAATAGTTGTCACAAATAGATCAAGTTTTTTTTGTAATAAATGCCAAAAATAAAAAAATTATTATATTGACCGGTTTTACATCTCAATATATACAATCGCGCTTATGGCAAATACCAAATCAGCAATTAAGAGAGTACGTAGAATATCGAGACAGACAGCTGTTAACAGGTCAAGAAAAAGTAAATTCAGATCTGCAGTTAAAAAAATGAACGTTTTAATAAAAAAAAAAAACAAAAAAGAAGCTCTTTCCTTTTTACCAAAGCTTAACTCTGAGTTAATGAAGATTTCTAAGACTGGCGTTATAAAAAAACAAAATGCGTCAAGAAATATTTCTAGAATTACAAAAAAAATTAATTCTTTATAACAACTTTAAGTAGTTAATCAAAAATATATATATAATTTATATTTCTTAATTAGTTCTAATTGCAACCAGTGGTTTGAATATTAAAGAACAACATCTAAATTTTAATTTAGTTCCATCACAACATATAGAAAAACAATTTGTTTTAGAAAGTAAATTTTATTTTACTAACTTTGAGTTGATAATTTATCGATTCAATCTGGAATTTATACAATTCTAAATTTTATTTTTTTTTGAATTTATAAATTAATTTATTGCATAAAAATTTTAGATAAGTTTTAAGGGATTCCCACCATGAAAAACAATTTACAAAATAATTCAACAATAGAAGAGAAAAAACTTGATTGGAATATTGTTCAAAATGTAATGAAAGATAAGTTTGGCAGTGATATTTTTGATAGCTGGCTAAAAAAAATAGAACTTATAGATGAATATAAAAATTATGTACTAATTTCTGTATCTACAAGGTTTATTAGAGATTGGATAACTTCAAGATATTTAGATCAAATATTACAAATTGTTAAAAGTTTTAAAAAAGACATCGTGAGAATAGAGTTTCTAGTTGAAGATAAAAAAAATCTAGCAAACAAAAATAATTCTCAAGATAAACAAAATTTAAAAAATAATGAAATTAATAATAATATTTCTTTTATAAAAGACTCTTACCTTCAATATAACAGAATAGATCCAAATAAAAATTTTAATAATTTTATTACTGGACAAAGTAATAAATTAGCTTTTGAAGCTTCAAAAAAGGTATCCCAAGAAATTGCTCACTATAATCCGCTATATTTATATGGAGGTGTTGGAATGGGAAAAACACATTTACTTAATGCTATAGGTCTTGAACTTAAAGATAAAAATAAGGTTATGTTTATTTCTGCTGAAAGATTTATGTACCAATTTGTAAAATCTATAAAATCCAATGATATGGTTAAATTTAAAGAATATTTTAGGAATACAGATATTCTTTTAATTGATGATATTCAATTTATGAATGGAAAAGAGGCCATGCAAGAAGAGTTTTTTCATACATTCAATGCATTGTTTGACAAAGGTTCTCAGATTATTGTGTCTGCAGATAGACCTCCAAATAAACTTTCAAGAATTCAGGACAGAATTAAATCAAGATTTTCTGGTGGATTAGTTGTAGATATTCAGAACCCTGATTATGAATTAAGATCTAAAATTATTAAATCAAAAACAGAGGAGCTCAAGTTATTTTACTCTAATCAAGTTCATATTAATGAAGAAATTCAAAAATTTATAAGTACTGAGGTCAGAACTAGTATTAGAGAATTAGTTGGAGCTTTAAATAGGATAGTATCCTTTTCAAGAATTTATAACAAAATACCAAATTTATCTGAAGTAAGAGTTATTTTGAAAGATCTACTTAACTTGTCGGAAAACAAAGTGACAATAGATACGATACAAACAATTGTATGCAAGTTTTTTAAAATAAGTAAAAATGAAATGCTTTCACCAAGAAGATCAAGATATCTTGTAAGACCTAGGCAAACAGCCATATATCTTGCAAAAATGTTAACTTCAAAATCTTTACCTGAGATCGGAAGGGCGTTTTCAAATAGAGATCACACTACAGTTATTCATTCCGTAAAGACCATTGAAAAACTTAGAAAAGAGGACAATGAATTGAATATAAATATAGACAGTTTGAAAAATAAAATTTTGTATAACCAAGATAATGAAATTTAGTGTTAACCAACAAGATCTTCAAAAGTCCTTAGGTTATTGCCAAGGTGTAATTGAAAAAAGAAGTACTCTTCCAATCCTATCAAATGTGCTACTCGAAATAAACAGTGGGCATTTAACAATCACCGCAACAGATTTAGATTTAATTTTTATCCATAAAATTTCTAATGTTGAGATTTTAGAGGAAGGTAAAACAACTACTTCATCGTCAATTATGTATGATATTGTAAGAAAAATATCTTCAGGAAGCAAAATAAGTTTTTCAAATCCTAGTGAAAGTAAACTCCAACTTGAATCTGAAAAATCAATATTTAATTTAAATTGTATAAGTGCCTCTGAATTTCCCTTAACAGATGAAAATTTTAATCAAAATGAATTTTCAATGCATTCAAAAGATTTACTGAAGTTATTAAATAAATGTAAATTTTCAATATCTAACGACGAAACTAGGCATTATTTGAGTGGGATTTTTTTCCACCAGACACAAGTTGAAGACAAAGCTTACTTAACAGCTGCTGCAACAGACAGTCATCGTATGTCAGTATCAAAAATTAGATTAAATAATAAAATTGAATTTGATCCTGTAATTCTCCCAAAAAAAACTATTTTTCAACTCTGTTCTTTATTAGAAGATTTTGAGGGTGATGTAAAAATTTCAAATATAAAATCTAAAATAAAATTTGAATTAAACAATAGTATATTAATTTCGAAACTTATTGATGGAAAGTTTCCTAATTACATTCAGGTTATACCAAAAGAGAACCAGAAAAAATTAGAGATAGAACTCAAACCGTTCCTTAATTCAGTTGATAGAGTAGCATCAGTTTCTTTAGACAAAAAAGACGGAGTGAAATTTAATTTAAAGAAAAATATGCTCGATATGTCTGTAAACAATACGAATAGTGGAGATGGAAAAGAAAGTTTATCTGTTAAATTTGATCACGAATTAGATATTAGTTTTAATTCAAGATATCTAATTGATGTAGCTTCCCAGTTAGATGGGGATCAAATCGAGATTTATTTAAAAGATACTGGATCTCCTGCTTTAATTAGAGACCCAGCTGATTTTGACAGTATTTATGTAGTTATGCCAATGAAAGGCTAATCAATATTATCTAATTCAGAGTATATTTTTTTTTCAATTAAGTTAGTGAATTCTTTAGAATCTAGTCCTGGTTCAATAGCCTTTAGTATTGAAATTGTTATAGTTTTATTTTTAATTAAACTTCCCTTTTTTGGCCACACAGTCCCAGAGTTTATTGCTATAGGCTGACACTTTATATTTAATTCACTATAAATTCTTCCAACACCTTTTTTAAATGGAACTCTTTCATCTGGTAATACCCTAGTTCCTTGAGGGAATATAATAATTGGTCTATCAGAAGTAATTACAGCATTTTTAATTTTATCTATAAGACCAATGTTATCTTTAGATATTTTATTTCTGTTTACAGAAATTGATCCAATTTTACTTAAATACCAACCAAATACTGGTATTTTTAATAATTCATATTTAAGTATGAATTTTGGTGAGTTGAAAATAGTTTGTAAAAAAAAAGTTTCAAACATCGATTGATGAGACGAAGCAATGAAAAATTTTGTATCATTAATAATGTTTTCTTTTCCTTTGATATTAATTTTAGTATTCAAAAAAAATTTCAGACAAAAACTTGACCAATAACCAAATAATTTACCACCAAATAATACAATTTTTTGAGGAAACATTAGAGAGGGAAGAAAGAGAATTGATATAACTATTATTCCAGTAAAGAAAAAAAATGAAAATAATGTATTTCTTATCATTTTGTCCAAAAATTAGATTATATCTTCTAATTTTTGTCTTTTTTTTAAAATAGTTATTTTGGATTTATTTATTAATATTTCACTTGGTTTTGGCCTTATATTATAATTTGAGCTTAAAGAAGAACCATATGCGCCTACATCACTTATAAAAATTAAATCTCTCTCTTTTAATTTATTAAAATTGCTTACAGATAAGAATTTATCTGTAGTTTCGCAAATTGGACCAACGAACTCATAACTCTTTTTTGATTTTTTTTTATTTTTAAAGGCAGGCAATATTTGATGTTTAGCACCATATAAAGCTGGTCTCATCATATCGTTCATTCCAGCATCTAAAATTACAAAAATTTTTTTACTGGTTTCCTTTAAATATATTACCCTTGATATCAAAATTGCAGTATTCCCAATTATTGATCTGCCAGGTTCAAAAATAAGTTTTGAATTATTTTTTCTTAAAAATTTTTCAATTGCTGATTTATATTTTTTATAATCAAGTTTTTTTTGATTTTTTTCGTATGATATGCCCATGCCACCGCCTAAATCAATATATTCAAAATTAAATTTGGCTTTATTAATTATTTTATCAACAGCTTTAAGCATTTTTTCATATGGTTTGTGATCGGTAATTTGACTACCAATATGTACACTTAGGCATTTTAATTTGATATTTTTTGATGTTCTTAAAACAGAGACTAATTTTAAAAATGTTTTCTCATCCACTCCAAATTTATTTTCTTTTTTTCCAGTTGAAATTTGTTTCAAGGTATTTGCATCGGTATTTGGATTTAATCTAATTCCAATATTTACAACCACATTTTTTTTCTTAGCTATTTTTTCAATTATTTTTATCTCACTTTCAGACTCAGAATTTATCAGTAATATTTTTTTTTCTATTGCAAATTTGAGTTCACTCTCAGTTTTTCCAACTCCAGAAAATACTATTTTTTTTTTGTTAATTCCTGCCTTAAGTGCCAGCATAAGTTCTCCTTTTGATACCACATCTGCACCAAGTCCAAAATTTTTTATCTCTCTAATTAAATTAAGATTTGTATTTGATTTAATTGCAAAACAAACTAATGGAGAAAACTTTTTAAAATATGTAAAGAAATTTATAATGTTACTTTTTAATTTATTATATGAATAACAATATAAAGGTGTGGAGTATTTTATTGCAAGTTTATCAAGACTTATATTCTCGATAAAATAATTATTATTTTTATATCTCATTAGATATTATAAGTGACAGTTCTAGTATCATTCGCTTGATACTCAGGATCTCCCTTTCTACCACATGCTGTCAGTACTACTAAGCAAATTAAAATTAAAATTATTTTATTTTTCATTATTTTTTTTATATCTTCTTATCATCTTCTTTATATTACCAAAAGATGTTCCACCATGAGAAGTTTTCGAATTTATTGAGTAATTCAGATCAAATATTTTAAGAACATCACTTTTAAGTTTCGGTTCAACTTTGTTTATTTCATTTATTGTAAGATCACTTAGAGATTTGCCATTTCTTTCTGCAAAGTTAATAATTTTTGCTGTTTGCAAGTAGGATTTTCTAAAAGGATAGTTTAATTCTCTGACCATGTAATCTGCCAGGTCTGTAGCTGTTAGGTAACCTTTATTTGCGAGACTAAGCATTTCTTTCTTATTAACTGAAAAATTTTTAAATATATCATTTAAAAGACTTAAGGATATTTTGAGCTGATCATATGATTTAAAAACTAATTCTTTATCATCTTGTAAGTCTTTAAAGTAAGACAAAGGAAGCCCTTTTAAAATTGTGAGCATTGAAAAAAGATTCCCAAAAGATGATCCTGTCTTACCTCTTAAATATTCGAGTGGGTCTGGGTTTTTTTTTTGAGGCATAATTGAAGATCCAGTTACAATTTTGTCATTTAAATGAATTAGATTATAGGCGTCTGAGTTCCAAATTATAAATTCTTCAGCAATTCTTGATATATGTATTGAACAGGCTGAACATGCATAGAGAAAATCTAAAACAAAATCTCTATCAGAAACAGTATCTATAGAATTATCCGTCGGTTTTGAAAAGTTGAGCTTTTTTGTAGTGAAGTTTCTATCAATGTTAAAAGAAGTTCCTGATAAAGCAGCTACACCAAGTGGATTTTCATTTAGAGCATCTAAATTATTCTTAAATCTTTTTTTATCTCTTTTGAACATTTCAACGTAAGCCATCATATAATGTGCAAATGAAATTGGTTGAGCATTTTTTAAATGAGTAAAACCAGGCATGACGGTTTTTATATTTTTATCTGCAACTTTCAGAATTGTACTTATAAGAGCATTAAGTGTTTTAGTTATTTCATAAGTTGATTTTTTTAACCATATTTTAAAATCAGTGATTACCTGATCATTTCTAGATCTTGCGGTATGTATAAATCCAGCATCCTCACCAATCAAATCAAACAATCTTTTTTCAATATTCATATGAATATCCTCAAGATTTTTATCAAAGGGAAATTTTTTTTTTATAATTTCATTTCTTATTCTATTTAAACCCCATACAATCTTATTTTTAATTTTAAAATTTATTATTTTTTGCTTAAAAAGCATTTCTGTATGAACAATAGATGCAGATATATCTTCATTAAATAATCTTTTATCTATATCTAGTGATCCGCCAACTTTTCTGAATAGATTATTAGAGTTTTTTTTTATTCTAGAACTCCAAATTGGCTGATTGTTTTTATTTTTAGTCATGATAATTAATCATTCTTATTAAATGAAATTTAAAAATTTTTATTATTTTACTTTTTTTCTATACTTAATATCATCTGGAACCTCATATTCAATAGAGCAACCTGATATTAAAAACTTGATAATTCATAAAGAAAAAAAAATAATTAAAGGAGTTTACTTTTTTGACTCACTTAATAACAAAAAAACTCTAGAAGAGTTTAAGAATAATATAAGTTTAATTAATTTTTGGGCAACTTGGTGTGCGCCTTGCAAGGAGGAAATGCCATCTCTGAATAATATAAAAAATATTTCTGAGTTAAAAAAAATAAATATAATTCCTATAAATATTGGTGAAGAGGAATATGAAAAATCTAAAATTTTTTTCGATGAACTCGGCATAGACAATTTAGAAATATTTAGTGGCCCAAGCGGAGATCTTGCAAAAAAGTTTAAACTAAGAGGTGTACCAACAACTATTATATTAGATAAAGAAGGACATGAGATATCTAGAATACTTGGATCAATTGATTTTTTAGATAAACAATTTTTAGAATGGTTAAAGAGTATAGTTAATTCTTAAAAAAATAAGCCAAACCTACTAAGACAATGATAGCAATGAACTGAAGTAAAACTCTTAATTGCATAAGTTTATTTGAATATTTTTTATCTTCATTCCCTTTAAATAAAGTTTTAATCCCTAAAATCAAAACAACTGCAACTGAAATGAGTAAAATGACTGCTACGATTTTTACTAAAATTTCTGAAACCATTATTTGATTGTAGTTTCTTTTTAAAATAAAAAAACATAATTAATTCTCTATGACATTTTGCCTAAATACAACAATTGTAAAACCAGAAGAAGGTGAGGAAATTAAAAATGCAGTTATTTTACTTCATGGTTATGGTGGTGATGGTAAAGATATTAGTATGCTAACTCTCAATTGGAAAAGGTTTTTAAAAAATACAGTATTTTTATGTCCAGATGGTCACGAAACCTGCCCTATCAATCCAGTAGGCTTCCAGTGGTTTGATCTATCAAAGGATGATGAAAATTATGTTCTTAAAGAAGCCCATAAAGCAGAAAATATAATAAATAAATTTATCGAAGAAATTAAGGACACATATAATCTTAAAAATTCTCAAATTTGTATTTCTGGTTTTAGCCAAGGATGCATGATGTCATTAAATATTGGACTAACATCCGAAGAAAGTTTTAATTGTGTGGTTGGTTTTTCAGGAAAAATTATAAGTAAGGACGATATATCATTAAGATTAAAATCAAAACCAAAAATTATGCTTATTCACGGAAATTTAGATGAAGTAGTATCTCCAAATTACTTATTAGATGCAAAAGATTTTTTAATTAGAAATAAATTAAATATTCAAACTTTAATGATAGAAAATTGTGGCCATCATATCCCAATTGAAGCATCAAGTGCGGCATTAAATTTTATAAAAAAAAATTTAAAAACATAATAAATATTTTTTTATTAAATATCCTGGATTGAAATAAAAATTTATATAAGATAAGCTTAAGTATGGTTTTTAATTCTGATCAAAATCTATCATTAGAAAAATGTCCAGCATTAGTCTTAAATGCTGATTACCGACCTTTAAGTTATTATCCATTATCATTATGGAGTTGGCAAGATTCTATTAAGTCTGTTTTTTTAGATAGAGTTTCAATTGTAAGCTATTATGATCGAACTGTAAGAAGTCCTTCTTACAGTATGAAATTACCTAGTGTAATAGCTTTGAAATCATTTATTAAGCCCCAAGCAAATCCAAATTTTACTAGGTTTAACGTATTTTTAAGAGATAAGTTTAGTTGCCAATATTGTGGAAGTAAAAATGAACTAACCTTTGATCATTTGCTACCAAGGTCTAAAGGTGGAAAAACTGATTGGAATAATGTGGTAACAGCATGTTCGTCATGCAATGTAAAGAAAGGAGGCAGACTACTTAAAAGTTCTGGAATGTCTCTTTTTCAATGGCCGTACGAACCAACTACTGAAGATCTTCATAAAAATGGAAAAAATTTCCCGCCTAACTTTTTGCATAAAAGCTGGATGGATTATCTATACTGGGATGTAGAATTAGAGCCTTAATTATATTTTTTCAGAAATTTTTATTGCAGCCTTAGAACCAGTTTTGATTATTTTGTCCAATACTGAGTATAAACCTTTTTTGGTAGCACCTTTTTCGTATGCAATATCCTTATGGTGAAGTTCATCCTGTCTAAATTTTATAATTTTATTTTTTAACTCTTCTTCATCTGATCCAAGTTGATCAATTTGATCTTTATAATGTCCATCAATTACCTCTTCAACAGATGCAGTGCACAACATGGCAGCTTTTCTTCCTAAAATTGTTGATCCAAAACCCAAACCCACACCCAACAAATCCCAGAGCGGCAATAGTTTTGTTGGAGAAATATCTCTTTTTTTTATCTCGGCTTCGAAATAATTCTTATGCTCTAGTTCATGAACTTTCATTTCTTCAATTGTTTTTTCAAGCTTGCTATCTTTACAGATTGTTTTTAAAGCTAAGAGTTGTCCCTCATAAATCTTTACTGCGCCTCTTTCCCCAGCATGATCTACACGAATGAACTCCTCTACTTTTTTTGAATTAGTTTTTTTCATAAACAAGGGTTCTTACTGAATAAATAAGAATTAATAAAGAGGACAAAAAGTTTAATCCTGCTAGAGATATACCGAATAAAGTAAAAGATATATCTTTACAACTTGGCAATGTCTGATTTAAACTTTTTAATAAATCAGCTTTATCTGTAATATTTAAAGAATTGTTACTGCAACCCTTAAATTCCTCAAAAATATTGTTTTCTATACCAAAATGGTATCCAGAAATTATCATACCAACAGCAAATGTTGTTATTAATAAAATCAATACCTCATCTTTTTTTGGAAAATTAAATCCAACAAAACTTACAAAAATTGCTAAAATAAAAGGCACTCTCTGATAAAGACATAATTTACATGGCTGATAATTTAAGTAATATTCTACATACAAGGCATAGATAATTGCAAAAATAGAATATCCTAAAATTACCAAATATAAACTTTTTCTGCTTAAAAAAATATTCATTAACTTATAAAATTTTCTAAAAAATTATATATTAGGAAAGCGAAAATAATTATTACAATAGACGCGATTATTGAAACTTTTAATAATTTTTTTTCAATAATTTTACGCATGGCAGCACCAAAATTTCCTATTAAAAAAGCAATTAAAAAAAACCTAGATCCTCTCGTTAAAAAGGAAATAATAATAAAATAGAAACCTTATCTTTTAAAAAAGATGCATTATCAACACCATATAATTCAAATATTTTTAAACCTATTTCGTTAAAAAAAATGTAGCCAATTAGATAACCCAAGCATGCACCCAGTACCGATGATATTGTTGCGATTAGAGCTATTCTGTACCATTCATGCCTTTTCGCTATTGTCATTGGAATGATTAATACATCTGGAGGTATTGGAAAAATAAAACTTTCTATAAATGATATAATAGCTAGAAAAAATTTTGAACTTTTATGTGCAGCTAATTCAATTGATTTCCTATATAGCTCTTTAAACATATTTTCTTTTATTATAATAAATGTTTTAATACTATTGTTAAAATCAATGCAGTCTTTTGACTGAGGGCGAATGGCGGAACTGGTAGACGCGTTGGACTCAAAATCCAATAGTAGCAATACTGTGAGAGTTCGATTCTCTCTTTGCCCACCAAAAATTTATGAAAGTAAGTGAAATAAATAATTTATTAGAACTCTTTTTTGAAAGATACAAATTACAGGATAAAAATAGTATTTTTTTAACACCTCTTAATAATAATCAAAGATCTTTTACATGGGAGGAAACAAAAAATAACATTCTAAAACTCTCAAAGGAGATAAGTAATATTAATCAAAAGGGAGATAGATGCTTACTAATTTCTGAAAATAGACCAGAGTGGATGATTTCTGATCTTTCGTTGAGAAAGATTATGAATATATTATTAACGATTGCCAGCCAAAAGTTTTGATTGTTTCTAATCAAGATCAATTTTCTAAAATTGAAAACATACTTAAAAATAATACTTCAATTAAAAAAATTATTTCGTTCGAAGATCTTAAAATTGATAATGATAAATATCTTAATTTTAAAAATTTCAATTTAGGAAATAATGCTACTGAATCTCCACCATCTATAATAGATATTACAAGAAAAGATCCTGCATGTATTATTTATACCTCTGGGACACAAGGAAATCCAAAAGGGGTAATATTAAGTCATGGCGGTATACTTAATAATTGCGAAGGAGCAATGGAAATATTAGAACCTATTGTTTCTAAAAATTCTAGGTTCTTAACATGGTTACCATTGTCACATTCTTATGAGCATGCAGTTCAATTTGTTCAAATTTGTGTAGGTGCAAAAGTATTCTATGCTGAAAGTATAGAGAAATTAATTAAAAATATGAATGATTGTAAACCACATATAATGACAGCTGTTCCAAGATTTTATCAGAACCTATATCAAAAAATTAATTCGGCTTTTAATAAAGCAACAGGTTTGAAAAAGAAATTAATTTCTAAAATGTTACAAATTGGAAAAAAGAAAATCAATAAACAGCCACTTTCATTAATGGATAATTTTTTTGATTTTATACTAGAAACTGTTGTTAGAAGAAAAATAAAGTCTCAGTTTGGAGGAAATCTGAAAGCTTTTGTTTCTGGTGGGGGTCCTTTAGATAAAGATGTCGGAACATTTCTTAACGCAATCGGACTACCAACATTACAAGGTTATGGATTAACAGAAACCTCTCCAGTAGTAAGCTGCAATCCATTTCATGATATTAGGGTAGAAACCGTAGGACCACCTTTTAAAGGAAATGAGGTAAAAATTGCTCAAGATGGTGAGATATTAGTTAAAGGAGAGAACGTAATGCTTGGCTACTGGAACAATAAAGAAGAGACAGATAAAGTGTTAAAAGACGGTTGGCTACATACAGGAGATATTGGTTTATTTGAGAATGATTACCTCAAGATTACAGACAGAAAGAAAGATATATTGGTTACACCTGGAGGAGATAATATTTCTCCGTTAAAAATTGAAAATGAATTAGTTAATTCAGAATTAATTGATCAAGCAATTGTTTATGGAGACAATAAACCTTATTTGGTCTCAATGTTAGTTCTTAGTGAAGAAAAAAAAAATATTAATGAAGAAGAAATTCAAAAAGAAATAGAAAAAATAAATAAAAATCTTACAAAAGTTGAAAAAATTAAAAAATTTTTTATTTCAGAAGAAAAATTTTCAATTGAAAATGGAATGCAAACACCAACAATGAAGTTAAAAAGATATAAAATAATTAAGAAATTTAAAAATAAATTTGAAAGTTTATATTAATAAAAAATTATATTGTTTATTTATCGCAATTTACTTAACTTTTTTTAAATAAAATTTAAAAAAAAATTTCTAGAGTTAAGTTTTTTTTTAAAACAAATAAAGATTTGACATAACTATTCAAAAAAAATAAAAAAAGAATAACTAAACGAATCAAAAAGATTCGTAAAAAAAAGGGAGCTAAAGATGGCTAAAAGAAGAAAAAAAGCTGCTAAAAAGAAAACTAAGAAAAAAGCTAAGAAAAAAGCTAAGAAGAAAAGAAGAAAATTTGTCTCTCACTATATGATTGGTCTATCATCAAATCGTCTCCTTTGTTAAGATCTCTTACTACTTCGGCAAGCTCATATATTTTACCTGATGATATTTTTGCTTCGTACTCCTGTGCCCTTCTGCTCCACATTGATCTTTTGATTTTAGGTTTACTTTTTAAAATACTAATACATTTGTTTACTTGATTTATTGTTGCAAGTGGCCTCAAATGTGATTGTTTGTTTACTGGGACCATTCCACTAGCTTTATCTTTCTCAAATTTTAAAATGTATGTTTCTACATCAATTCCACCAATGTTAATCTTTTTGAATTCAGTAATCTGACCAACACCATGTTTTGGGTAAACTACATAATCTTTAACTTTATACTCCCTTTTTTCAGTCTCTTGTTTTTTTACTTTTTTAATTTCTGGTTTTTGCTCATTATTTTTTGGGATCCTTAAAGCTTCAGTCTTTACCTGGGCTTTTTCTACTTTTTTTGGTTTAGATAAATTTTTAGATATTTTACTTGTTTTAGTTTTTTTAAGAACTTTTTTAATTTTTGGAATTTTTTTTGTTTTTGCTGATTTTGTTTTTTTTTTAACTACTTTTTTTGTTTTTACTTTAGTTTTCTTATTGGATGTTTTCTTTAAAATATTTTTCAAATTTATCATCTTCGTTTTTAAATTTTTCATGATCCTCAGGGGGATCTTTTTTTTCGTTTATGTTTGGCCAAATTTCAGAGTACTTTGTATTCATTTCAAGCCATTTTTCACTTCCTGGCTCTGTATCTGAAACTATAGCATCGACTGGACACTCTGGCTCACAAACGCCACAATCTATACACTCATCCGGTTTAATTACAAGCATATTTTTGCCTTCATAAAAACAATCAACTGGACAAACTTCAACACAATCCATCAATTTACACTTAATACATTTTTCATTTACAAGATATGTCATTATAGACTTTGTTTAACTTTTTCTTTGATATCACCTACTACTTTATTATCTAAATACAACAAGCCTGATAAACGTCTCATTAGATTTGTTTCATAAACATCTGCATTTTCATCAGAGTAAATAATCTTCCATAACGCTTCTATTATAATTTTTTTTTCGTCTTCACTTATGTTTTTAACCTTTTTTGTAAAATCTAATATTTGATTTGAGTCCTGTTCTTTTGTTTCAGCTTCTCTAATTATCTCCTCCAAATTTTCATCTTTTGCGCCCATTTCAATTAATGCTTTGATTATTATGTTTTTTTCCTTTTCTGTGTAGTTTTCATCAATTTTTGCTGAATGAATTAATAAAGAGCAAACGGCAATTAAAGAAACATTATTTTCTTTAGTATCCTCATTTTTTTTAAAAAGGTTAAACATTAATCTAAATTAAGTTGCTTCAAAACTTGAAAAGGATTGTCTTTAATTTCTTTATTTACATTCTTTTTCTTAAATACTTTTTTAGATGGTAAATACTTGAAGTAAAGATCTTTTTCTTTTTCAAAAGTTTTATAATTCATTTTATTTAATAATTTTATAAAATTTTCCTTATTACAACCTAATAAATTTAACATGTCAGGTATCAGTTTTATCTCTGTGTCATTATTTTTATTTTTTGAATTAAAAATCATAAGAAAAAGCCTTTCTAGAATATCAATTCTTACATAAAACCTGTCAAATTTTTCAAATCCACATAAAAGCATAAACTCTCTATTCGATGGTTTATCTTGCTCCAAAAAGTTTAATCCAAACGTTGGAGGTTCTAATTGTTCATTTTTTTCATTATAATTTTTCCACAATAGAGTTCTCAAAGAGACTGTGCTTGGTTTAAATAATTTAAATAAAAAAATATGATAACGTCCAAATCTTACTCCTAAATTTCTAAGCTTTTTCCTCTCATTTTGATCAAGCTTTTTAAGATAAGATAAAACATCTTCTCTCTTCACAACCCCATTGTTTTCATATAGGTGATACGCTAAAGCTCTAAGGTCTGAGTTTTTTTCTTGAGTATTTTTTAAATCAACCAAGCTTTTTAATTCTGTATTTATTTTTTTTTGTATCCATCCTTGAATAAATAAATCAAGTTTACTTCTCTCGTCATTTTCAATCATATCGTCTATAAGGAGATGTACTTTTGGATTTAAATAATCTTCACCTGGTAATAATTTAGCTATTTGATTATTTTTCCAATAAATTTTAAAATCTTTTTTTAATTCTATTAATCCAGTGTCAATTATCTGCTTTATTCTTTTGATTATTTCTGGACTTACATTTTGTCTAGCTGCTTTTTTAAGAGATTTTATATCGGCATCTAGAGCATCAACCTTTAAATCTAAATGCAATTTTAAACCTTTTAAATTCCCAATATATTGATTATTAATCATCACTTTTTCATCTTCTATAATTTCAGTGCTAAAAGTGATATCTTGTTTTAACCCTCTAGCAAGCACACTTGCTCTTTTATCAATAAAAGTTTTTGTTAGTTCTTCATGCAATCTATCAGAAAGTTTATCTTCAAGATTTTTTGCTCTTTCGACCCAGTAATCCTGATTTTCTACCCAATTTGCTTTGTTTGCGACGTAAGACCATGTTCTAACATTTGCAATTCTATTTGATATAGAGTCAACATTTCCCTCAATTTTATCTAACGAAGCTAGCTGTTCTTTCATATATTGATTTGGAATTCTTTTATTTTTACTGGTTAGGAATTTAAAAACTTTACTAATAATTTCTAAATGATTTCCATATGTTTTCTTTACAAAATCAGGAATTTGGCAGCATTCCCATAAAATTTTTAAATCATATGAATTCTCCAGAATTTGAAAGTCAGTTGCATCTTTTAAAAAATATTTTAAGGCTTTTTCATCTTCACATTCATAAATTCTTCTAAGCCATTCTTTATCTGGTTTCTCTTCAAGAGATTTAATTAAATTTAATTTACTACTAAAGTTTAATTTTGAATTCCTCCAAAATATTTGCTGTATTTCAGGAAATTTATGTTGTTCTAATGCTTCAATTTCTTCAGGATTAATCTCACCACATTCACCAGTTATTCCAAAAGATCCATCGTTTAAGTATCTTCCAGCTCGTCCTGCAATCTGCCCTATTTCAGAAATATTAAGTCTTCTTAATTTTTTACCATCAAATTTTTTAATATTTGAAAAAAAAACTTGATCTAAGTCCATATTTATACCCATTCCTATTGCATCAGTTGCAACTAAATAATCTACGTCCCCAGATTGATACAAACTAACTTGAGCATTACGTGTCTTTGGACTTAGTGAACCCATAACAATAGCAGCCCCACCTTTTTGTCTTCTAATGAGCTCAGCTATTGCATAAACTTCTTCAGCTGAAAAAGCTATTACAGCACTTTTTCTCTCTATTCTTGATATTTTTTTATGTCCCCCGAATGAAAGTTTTGAAAATCTTTCTTTATTAATAAATTCAATATCATCACTCAGTTTTTGTAAAATGGGTTTTATTGTATTAGATCCCATTAGCATTGTTAATTTTTCTCCTCGGAGATTTAATAATCTATCTGTAAAAATATGACCCCTTTCATTATCGCTACACATTTGAATTTCATCTACACCCACAAACTCAAGATTTTTATCAATGGGCATTGATTCTACTGTGCAAAGAAAATATTTTGCATTTATTGGGATAATCTTTTCCTCTCCTGTTATTAGAGCTACTTTTGATGGATCAATTTTTTTTATAATTTTGTCATAGACCTCTCTTGCTAATAATCTCAATGGGAAACCAATCATTCCTGATTCAAAAGAAAGCATAGTTTCTATTGCTAGAAAGGTTTTCCCAGTATTTGTTGGACCAAGAACTGCTGTAACTTTATTTTTTGACATTTCTACTTTTAGTATGATCTTTTTTTTGCCTACTATATTTTGTTGCCTGAAAAGAACAAAGATAGTCTAAAACTAGTCCGAATCAGAGGTGAAAAAGTTCTCATTTTAAATTATTATTGGATAAAGTTATCACAATTAATAAAAATTCAATATATTTTTTTCGATGCAGAAAAAATTATGGGAAGCCACTATATCCCAAAAAGAAAACTCAAACTTACGTAGTTTTGAAAAATTTTTAAATAATAAATATAATTTTAAAAGTAATAAAAATTATAAAAAACTTCTTAAATGGAGTTTACAAAACCCAAGTTCTTTCTGGAGTGATATTTGGGACTTTGCAAAAGTTAAAGGGGTTAAATCATTAAAAAACAAATTTCATAAAAAATTTACTAAAAATCAATTTTTAGTAAACTCAAAATTGAATTTTGCTGAAAATCTCCTAGTAAAAAACAATAATAAAAAAGCTATTACTTTTATTAGCGAAAATGGTTTTAAAGAAACTAGATCTTGGATTGACCTTAAAAAGAATGTTGAAGATTTAGCTACATTTTTTAAAAAACATAAAATAAAAAAAGGTGTCCGTGTTGCTGCTTATATGCCAAATCAAATTGAGACGGTTGAGTGTTTCTTAGCAACTGCAGCTATTGGCGCTATCTGGTCATCTTGCTCACCTGATTTTGGAACACCAGGACTAATTGAGAGATTTTCACAAATTAAGCCAAAAATTTTAATTTTAACTGACAGGTATTATTATAATGGAAAAGAAATAAGTATTTTAGAAAGATTGCCATCAATTGTTCATAAGATAAAATCCATAAAATATGTTCTTATATTTTCATACCCTGGAAAAAAATTAACTAAAATTAGTAATTTAAAAAATGTAAATATTTTTACAAAAAAAAATATTGTTCATTCAAAAAATAAAATTTTTAAGTATGAAAAGTTCGATTTTAATGATGATTTAGCTATTTTATATTCAAGTGGAACAACAGGAAAACCAAAGTGTATTTGCCACCGACTTGGAGGAGTATTACTTCAACACTTGAAAGAACATAAACTTCATTGTGAAATTAAGCCAGGAGATAACATATTTTATTTTACTACTTGTGGATGGATGATGTGGAATTGGCTTGTAAGTGCACTGGCCAGCGAAGCTTCGATTGTTTTATTTGATGGTTTTCCAATGCATAAAAATAAAGATCTTTTATTTAAAATAGCTGAAAAAGAAAAAATATCACTATTAGGTGTTAGTGCAAAATTTATTGATCAACTTAAAAAATTAAAATTAAATATTAAGTCTAAATTTAAACTAAAATATCTTAAAACTATATGTTCAACTGGTTCACCATTATCATCTGAAGGTTTTGAATATATTTATAGAAATGTAAAAAAAAATGTTCATTTGTCTTCCATTTCTGGGGGAACAGATATTGTATCGTGTTTTGTTTTAGGAAATATATTTTCTCCAGTTTTTAGCGGCGAGATCCAAAATAATGGACTTGGTATGGATGTTGATGTTTTCTCAGAAAGAGGAGAATCAATTCTTAATCAAAAGGGTGAACTTGTGTGCAAATCTCCATTTCCATCGATGCCAAACAAATTTTGGAATGATCCAGGAGGTAAAAAATATCAAAGCGCATACTTCTTAAAATATAAAAACATTTGGTATCACGGAGATTATGCTGAGCGAAAAAAAAATGGAGGCTATATAATTTACGGTCGATCAGACGCAACACTCAATCCTGGAGGGGTTAGACTAGGTACTGCTGAGATATATTCAGTTATAGAAAATTTTAAAGAAGTTAAAGAGTCTATAGTTGTAGGACAAAAATGGGATAATGACGTAAGAATAATTCTCTTTGTTGTTATGAGCAAATCTTATTCTTTAAATGACGATATAATTTTAAGGTTAAAAAAAAGAATAAGAAGTGAGGCATCACCACGACATGTTCCATCAAAAATAATTCAAGTTTCAGATATACCTCGAACAAAGAATGGTAAGATTGTTGAATTAGCAGTAAAAAATACAAATTTTATTTTTTTTTGATCTCAATTCACAATTCATAAAAACTAATGTGTTAGTTACTTTTTGAATTTTAACATCACCTATAATTTCATCACCAATCTTTGAGGAACCAATATATTTAATATCTAATGAAATAGTTACACAGACTTTATTTCCTGCAGATCGATATACTGCTGTACCTGCACCAGCATCAATTATTGATGCAATATATCCACCGTGAGTAATTCCAACTTTATTAATATGATTTTTTTTTACTTTTGTTTTAAATTGATATTTGTCTTTTGTTAAATCTCTGAAAAATAAACCACCGTTATGTTTCATAAAACCAGGTTTTTTACTTATTTGGTGATAAATTTTACTCATTAAATAATTACACTAATTATAAAAAGAATAACTATCACAATTAAAAAAAAATAAATAACTGATTTTTGAAGCGACAAATTTATTCCTTTCCAATTTTGGTGCGCCTGCTAGGAGTTGAACCCAGAACCTCCTGGTCCGTAGCCAAGCGCTCTATCCAATTGAGCTACAGGCGCGACTTATTAAAGTATTTTAGTTTAATTTTTAATCTATATTTATGATTATTCAAATATTGATTATTTATTTTTGGAAATAATCATCTATTTTAGAAAAAAAGATATATATAATATTTCAAAATGAACTTAGAATTGTTAGTCCCAGATATTGGAGATTTTGATCAAGTAGAAGTAATAGAAGTACTTGTCAAAAAAGGTGATAATTTAAAAAAAAATGATGCAGTAATTACTCTTGAGAGTGATAAATCTAGTGTAGAGGTTCCATCAACAATTGAAGGTTCAATAAAAGATATAATTGTTAAAGTTGGTGATAAAGTTTCAAAAGGAGATGTAATTTTGTCGGTAGTTGGGATTGAAAATAAAGATGAAAAAATACCTCCACTTACTGAAAAAATTATTGAAGAGGCCGAAAATACAATTCAATACAAGGACAATTTAAATCAAATAAAAAAACCTGACCCAATTGAGAATATAAAAAAAAACAATATAGAGTTTGTCTCTAATAAAGATGATATTGATCCTGTAGAAACTAAAGAATGGGTGGAATCACTTACAGCTGTTGTTCAACAAGAAGGATCTGAGAGAGCAAATTTTTTAATTAAGCAACTAATTGACCATGCGTACAGACAGGGTTCAAAAATTCCTTACACCCAAAGCACTCCATATATAAATACAATTCCTCCTGAGGAAGAAACGAAATCTCCCGGTGACCAAAATATTGAGAGGAGGTTAAGATCATTAATTAGATGGAATGCAGCAGCAATGGTTGTCAGAGCTAACAAAAAATTTCCTGAATTAGGTGGCCACATAGGAACTTTTGCATCAGCTGCAACCTTATATGATGTTGGGATGAATCACTTTTGGAGAGCAAAAAGTGATAATTTTGGAGGAGACTTAATCTATTTTCAAGGTCACAGCGCTCCAGGCATGTATGCAAGAGCTTTTCTAGAGGGTAGACTAAACGAAAAACAATTAGACAGTTTTAGACAAGAAGTTAATAAAGGTGGACTGTCTTCATACCCTCACCCTTGGCTAATGCCTAATTTTTGGCAATTCCCAACTGTTTCAATGGGACTAGGTCCTATGCTAGCAATATACCAAGCTCGTTTTATGAAATATCTAATTAATAGAGGTTTAATCAAAGACGAAGGGAGAAAAGTTTGGGCTTTTCTTGGTGATGGTGAAATGGATGAACCAGAATCATTAGGTGCAATTGGTTTAGCAGCTCGAGAAAAATTAGATAACTTAATATTCGTAGTGAATTGTAATCTTCAAAGACTTGACGGACCAGTCAGAGGAAACGGTAAAATTATCCAAGAGCTAGAAGGAATATTTAGAGGTGCAGGCTGGAATGTTATTAAAGTTATCTGGGGATCTTATTGGGACTCTTTATTAGCCAATGATAAATCTGGTCATCTTGTTAAATTAATGAATGAAACTGTTGATGGCGAATATCAGGCATTTAAGGCAAGAGATGGTTTGTATGTAAGAGAGAAATTTTTTGGAAAATTTCCAGAGACTTTTCAAATGGTATCTGCAATGTCAGATAAAGATATTTGGAGACTAAACAGAGGTGGTCACGATCCCCATAAAGTTTATGCAGCTTACGATAAAGCTGTAAAAAATATAGGCAGCCCAACTGTTATTATTGCAAAAACAATAAAAGGATATGGGATGGGTAAATCTGGTGAAAGTGTAAATACTACACATCAACAAAAAAAATTAGATGTTGATGACTTAATGTATTACAGAGATAGGTTTGATGTCCCTTTAAGCGATCAACAGGTTAAAAATATAGAATATTTTAAACCTGACGAAAATTCACCTGAAATAAAATACTTAAAACAGCGTAGATATGACTTAGGAGGCTTTATCCCAGAGAGAACAACTTTTTCTAAACCAATTAAAACGCCAGAAAAAAATATTTTTGACACTATGACAAAATCAACTGGAGAAAAAGAAATGTCCACCACAATGGCATTAGTCAGAATGTTAACAAGTTTATTAAGAGATAAACATGTTGCAAAAAAATTAGTTCCAATAATTCCTGATGAAGCAAGAACGTTTGGAATGGAAGGGTTCTTTCAAAAAATTGGTATCTATGCACACGAAGGCCAAAAATATGAACCAGAAGATGCAGCTCAATTGAGCTCTTATAGAGAGGAAAAAAGTGGTCAAGTGCTAGAGGAAGGTATTAATGAGGCAGGTGCTATGTCTTCATGGATAGCAGCAGGAACATCTTACACAAATCATGATATTGAGATGATCCCAATATATCTATTCTATTCAATGTTTGGATTTCAGAGAACAGGAGATTTTGCTTGGGCAGCCGGAGATAGTCAGGCTAGAGGATTTTTAATTGGTGCTACAGCAGGTAGAACAACTTTAGCTGGTGAAGGTTTGCAGCATCAAGATGGACACAGTCATTTATTGGCTTCCACTATTCCCAACTGTATTTCATATGACCCAACATTTCATTATGAGTTAGCAGTCATATTTAGAGAAGGCCTTAAAAGAATGCATGAGAATAATGAGAATATTTTTTATTACATAACTACTATGAATGAAAATTACTCTCATCCTGAAATGCCAAAAGGGTGTGAAGATGGAATTTTAAAAGGTATGTATAGGATAAAGGATTTTTCAAAACACAAAAAAAATAAAATTCAACTTCTCGGTTCTGGAGCTATTTTAAGAGAAATGATTTCTGCTGCAGAAATTCTTCAAAATGATTACGAAATAGACAGTGAAATTTGGAGTGTTACTAGTTTTAATGAACTTAGAAGAGATGGATTAGAGGTAGAAAGATATAATTTGTTGAACCCTGATAAAGAAAAAAAAATAACCTATCTTGAAAAGTGTCTTGGTAAAACCGAAGGACCTATACTTGCGGCTTCAGATTATATGAGGATGAATTCTGATCAAATCAGACCTTATGTATCGAAAAGCTTTTACTCACTCGGCACAGATGGATTTGGAAGAAGCGATACGAGAAAAAATTTAAGAAAATTTTTTGAAGTAGATAAAGAACATATAGTTACATATGGATTAAGCATTTTAGCTAATGAGCAATTAATTGCATCAAAATACGTCAAGGATGCAATTAAAAAATATAAAATTGATCAGACAAAACCAATGCCAACCAAATTATAATGGAAGATAAAAACCTTATAGTTCCAAATATTGGAGAATTCAAAGATGTTGAGGTAATTGAAGTCCTAGTAAACGAAGGTGACTTTATAAAAAAAAATGATCCTTTGATCACAATTGAAAGTGATAAATCAAGTGTTGAGATACCCAGTTTACTTTCAGGCAAAATTCAAAAATTAAATGTGAAAATCGGAGATAAAGTATCAGAAGGAAGTTTAATAGCTATTATCGCGTCTGAAGAAGAAAAACAAAAAACAATTAAAAATATTTCTGAAATTAAAAATGAAAATAAAAAAGAAATAAAAGCTCCTATAAATATAAATAAAAGTGAAGAGGTAAATATTTCCTCAAATAATCAAAACTCAGCAACTCTTGCTAGTCCAAAAGCAAGAAAATTTGCCCGTGAATTAGGAGTAGATGTATCAGAAATTAAGGGGTCAGAGAGATTAGGCAGAGTTGTAGAAAGTGATGTTAAAAAATTTGTTGCTGATAGAATTAGCAAGCCTACTAAGTTTGAAAAGTACGAAAAAAGAGGTGAGATTATAGATGAATATAAACATTCAGAATTTGGAGCTGTAGAGACAAAATATCTTTCCAGGATAAAAAAAATAGCAGCTCCTCATTTAACAAATTCTTGGAATAAAATACCTCATGTAACGAACCATGATGAAGCTGATATAACTGAAATGGACGAATTCAGGGAGTCTTTAACAGATATTTACACAGGTAAAAAAAAGAAAATAACACCTTTAGCATTCATCATAAAAGCTTTGGTTTCTACACTAAAAAAGTTTCCAAATTTTAACGCCTCCATAGACAATATTGAGGAAGGAAAAATTACACTTAAAAAATATTTTCATATAGGTATTGCAGTAGATACCCCTAATGGACTTATGGTTCCAAAAATTAGAAATGCTGACATAAAGAATATTGCACAGCTAGGGGATGAATTAAAAAAAGTAAGTAATGATTGCAGAGAATTAAAAATTAATAAAAAAGAATTTTTTGGAGGATCTATGACAATCACGAGCCTTGGAGGAATAGGAGGATCTTTTTTTACTCCTATAATCAATTTGCCAGAGGTAGCTATTCTCGGTATTGGTAGATCTTATAAGAAACAAATATATATTAATAATAAATTTATGACTAGAACTGTTTTACCTTTATCTTTATCTTATGATCATAGAATAATTGATGGTGCAGAAGCTGCAAGATTTAATAACGAACTGAAGGATAATTTAGGGAAAAATTTTGCTTACAAATTGGCGATTTAATATAAAAGAAAATGATTAAAAATTTCAAATTAAAAAAAAATAATGTTGAAATTTTTTTTGTGAACAGAAAATCAAAAATATATCCCAATATATGGTTGCGTGATCATATCAAAAATACTGAAAATTGGGATTTTAGAACAAACCAAAGAAAGACTTTTACAGCTAATCTAGCGCCAGATTTGAAGGCAGTTAAGGGCAAAATTTTAGAAAATGGAAAACTTTTAAGTATAACTTGGTCAGATTCATCTTCGCCAGCAAAATATTCACATAAGTTTCTGTTGAATAATTCAGAGAAAAAGCAATTAAAGAAAAATATTAAACCATGGATAGCTCGTGATATCAAAAACCAGATTTATATTGATTATAATAAAATAGACGAAAATAAAAATTTCTTAAACTTGCTAGAGAGTTTACATAAATACGGTTTTGCAGTAATAAAAAATTGTAAGCCAAATCTTAAATCAGTAAATAAAATTGCTAATAAAATAGGTTATGTAAGAAATTCAATTTTTGGTGGTCTTTGGACATTTGAATCAGATAATAAAAAAGCCGACAGCGCATATTCACAGGAAGAATTAAGACCACATACTGACTCAACATACAGTAATGATGCGCCAGGATTACAATTACTACTTTGTTGTAAGTATAATGCAAAAGGAGGAGCATCAATTATGGTTGATGGTTTATCTATAGCAAGAGAATTAAAAAAAAATCATCAAAAATTATTTAAAACTCTCACAGAAATAAAAGTAAAAGGTAAATATTTAGGGGATGGTGTCGATCTTGAGGCAGAGAGACCAGTTTTTAGATTAAATAATAATAAAGAAATTGTACAAGTCAGTTTTAATAATTATGATAGAGCTCCCATCGACTTACCATATAAATCAACATTAGAATTTTATAACGCAATTAAAAAATTCGACCAATTAGCTAACAGTAAAAAATATCAGTGGAGACATATATTACGACCAGGAGAACTTTTGATATTTAATAATTGGAGAGTAATGCATGGAAGAGGGTCATTTAGTGGAAAGAGAAAAATGGCTGGCTGTTATATCAATAAGGAAGACTTTGATAGCTGTTGTAGAATGAACAGCATAATTAATTAAATTTAAATCAAAATGAATAAATCAGCATCATTAATTTGTGCTCTAATTACGACCTTTATTTGGGGAACAGCTTTTATTGCACAAGATACTGGAATGGATAACATTGGTCCACTGACTTTTAACTCTGCTAGGTTTTTTGTTGGTTTTCTTTTTATGCTTCCAGTTGCTTTAATAATTGAGAGAAAAAAAATAATCCCTGAAATTAATTCAAACAAAAAACTTTTTTTTAAATATTATATGTTTATGGGAGTATCTCTATTTTTGGGTACTTCGCTCCAACAAGCTGCTTTACAATACACCAATATTGCTAATGCAGCATTTTTTACAATTTTCTACGTCCCAATTGTTCCAATATTGTTATTTTTTTTTTATAAAATCAAAGTTCATTGGAGTATCTGGCCCTCAATAGCAATGTGTATAATCGGAGTTTATTTACTAAGTAATTTTTCAGACTCACAAATAATGTTAGGCGATGCATTGGTAATTCTGTGCTCTTTATTTTGGGCACTGCACATAATTTTTGCGGGAAAATTTATGAAAAAATTTGATTTACCTATATTTTATGCATCTTTACAGTCTATTTTTGTTTTTTCACTTTCTATAATAGCTGCTTATGTATTTGAGGAAATAGATATTCAAAAAATACTTTTAGAATACAGTTCTATACTTTATGCTGGAATTCTATCAGGTGGTGTTGCTTTTACTCTTCAGATGTATGCACAAAAAAATATCGATGAAGCCCCTGCAGCCATAATATACTCATTAGAAGGTGTTTTTGCGGCACTTGCAGGCTGGATAATCCTTAATCAAATTTTAAATTTGGATAATATTATTGGATGCTTCCTAATATTATTTGCAGTGATTTTATCACAGATTGCTCCTTCAGTGGCTAAGAAAGTTTAAAGGTAAATAAGTGCAAATAAAATAATACTTAGAAAAATTCTATAATAAACGAACAAGTTTAAACTAAATTTACTTACAAAAATAAGAAAATATTTAATTGTTAAATAAGAAATTATAAATGATAAAAGTATAGATAATAAAAAAACGAAATCAAATTTGATTTCATCACTTATTAAATCACTTATACCAAGAACACTTGCTCCTGCAAGGGCAGGGATAGATAGGTAAAAGGCGATTTTGGTGGAATCAATTCTATCAAAATTTAAAAAACGTGAGGCTGTTATAATCACACCTGATCTACTTACACCAGGTATAACAGCTAAGGCTTGAAATAAACCAATTATAATTACATTTTTTAAATTAAGATCTAAATCAATTTTTTTTTTAATAGTCTGTTTGTCAGCAAAAAAAAGAAGTAATCCAAAAAGCAAAGTTGTCCACGCAATAACTTCTATAGATCTTAATTTTTCTATAATACCAGTTGAGTGTAAAATAAAACCAACTAAAATTAGAGGAATTGATCCTAATAATATTAAAACAGCTAAAGATTTGTTTTCAAATATGTTTATTAAGTCTTTTCTAAAATAAAAAATTATTGCTAATAAAGAACCAAGATGAAGACAAATATCTAATTGTAGTGAAGCTGTCTGAAAATCATTAATTTTTGTAACTAAAATTAAGTGTGCAGAAGAACTGACTGGAATAAATTCAAAGAAACCTTGAATTATTGCTAATATGGAAGTTTCTATGTATTTTGAAATCATCAAGAAATTAATAAATAATCAAATTCTAACCAAAATAAAGCAATTACAAAATTGCATATCAAGTATGTTGAAAGTGAAAAAATCGCAAAATTTATAATAAAATGGAAATTATTAGTCAGTAAATATGACCTATATTTTCTTTATCCTAATTTAACAATAGTATATACCTCCCCTCCAATGTCAGAAAAAATGTTAAAGTTTGTTGAGATAGGTCAACAAAACCCACCTAAAAGAGACAAAAACTCTAGAAAAGAGGATTTTAACGAAATTTATTCAGAATTTATTAAAGGAAAAGCAAATGAGCAATCAAGCAGATGTTCACAATGTGGAGTCCCATTTTGTCAAGTTCACTGTCCATTAAGCAACAATATACCTGATTGGCTTAAGTTAACAGCTGAAGGCAGACATGAAGAGGCTTATCAACTATCACAAAGCACTAACAACATGCCAGAGGTATGTGGGAGAATATGTCCCCAAGATAGGTTGTGCGAGGGCAATTGTGTTATTGAGCAATCAGGACACGGTACTGTAACTATTGGATCAATTGAAAAATATATTACAGAGACTGCTTGGGAAAATGGTTGGGTAAAGCCAATAAAAGTAATCAATGAGATTAATCAAAGTATTGGTATTATTGGGGCTGGACCTGCAGGACTTGCTTGTGGAGAGGAATTAAGGAAAAAAGGTTATCAAGTTACAATTTATGATCGTTATGATCGATCTGGTGGACTATTGATTTATGGTATCCCTAATTTCAAACTAGAAAAGCATGTTGTAGAGAGAAGAATTAAACTTTTAAAAGAAGGTGGAATTCAATTCGTAAACAACTTTGAGGTAGGTAAAGATGCTACTTTAAAAGAGTTGAATGAAAAACATGATGCAATTTTAATTGCTACTGGAGTTTATAAAGCAAGAGAAGTAAATCTTCCAGGAAACGATCTTAGTAATATATTTCCTGCGATGGAATTTTTGACTGCCTCGAATAAAAAAGGATTAGGAGATAAAGTTGAACTTTTTGATGATGGAACATTAAATGCTAAAGATAAAGATGTAGTTGTAATTGGTGGTGGAGATACTGCTATGGACTGTGTTAGAACCTCAATTAGACAAGATGCAAAATCTGTTAAATGTTTATACAGAAGAGATAAAGTGAATATGCCAGGATCTGCAAGAGAAGTTGCTAATGCAGAAGAAGAAGGAGTTGAGTTTGTTTGGCTAAGTAGTCCAAAAGAATTTAAAGGAACAAATAAAGTAGAAAGTTTATTAGTAGACAAGATAGAACTAGGAGATCCAGATGAAAGTGGAAGAAGGAAACCAATTATAAAAGAAAATTCTGAATTTGAAATTAAAGCCGACCTAGTAATAAAAGCATTAGGATTTGATCCTGAGGAGTTACCTAAACTATTCCAAGAGGAAAGATTACAAGTCACAAAGTGGGGTACAATTAAAGCTGATTTTGATACCATGGAAACAAATATTCCAGGTGTTTTTGCAGCTGGTGATATTGTGCGAGGAGCTTCGTTAGTTGTTTGGGCAATTAAAGATGGTAGGGACGCAGCTTTATCAATTTCAAATTATCTTCAATTAAAACAAAAACAAAAAGTTGCTTAATGAACATTTATAAAAAAAATCTGAACCAGTTAAAGCAAAATTTTGTTTATAACGAGACTATGGAGCATGATGCTTGTGGTGTAGGACTGGTAGCATCAACAGAGGGAGTAAAGTCTAGAAAAGTTGTCGAGTATGGAATCCAAGCTCTAAAAGCCGTATGGCATCGAGGAGCTATAGATGCAGACGGTAAAACTGGTGATGGAGCAGGAATACATATTGAGATTCCAAAAGATTTTTTCATCGAAAAAATTGAAATAACTGGCCACAGACATGACGACTCTGATTTGTGTGTTGGAATGATTTTTTTGCCAAGAAATGATTATCAAGGCCAGGAGCAATGTAGAATAATTGTAGAAAGTGAATTAACAAAAAAAAACTTCAATATTTATGGTTGGCGTCAGGTTCCTGTAAATCCTTCTGTGCTCGGCGAAAAAGCTGAAAATACAAGACCTGAGATTACACAAGTTTTATTCAAACATAATGATAAAAAAGTAATTGGTAAAAATTTAGAGAGAGTTCTATATGAAACAAGAAGAAAAATTGAGAAGGAAGCTCTAAACAACCAGCTTAATGGCTTTTATATTTGTTCGTTTAGTTCTAAATCAATTATTTATAAAGGAATGTTTCTTGCTGAGGCTTTGTCAGATTTTTATACTGATCTTAAAGATGAGAGATTTATTTCAAGATTTGCAATTTTTCATCAAAGATTTTCTACTAACACAGCACCCAGTTGGGATTTAGCACAACCTTTTAGAGCAATAGCTCATAACGGTGAGATAAATACTCTAAAAGGAAATATTAACTGGATGAAGGTTCATGAGCAAGAAATGCATAGCCCATTATTTGATGATATGGAAAATTTAAAACCTGTAATCCCATCTGGAAACTCAGACTCTGCATCGCTAGATAATGTATTTGAATTACTAAATATTTCAGGACAACCTGCACCTTTAGCTAAATTACTTTTAATACCTGATGCATGGTCAAAAAAAAGTAAAGTTCTTCCAAAGGATCATCTTCAACTATTTAATTTTCTTAACAGCACTATGGAGCCCTGGGATGGTCCTGCTGCTATAGCAGCGACAGACAATGAATGGGTAATCGCAGCTACTGATAGAAATGGTCTAAGGCCAATGAGATATACTGTTACAAGAGATAGATTATTATTTGCTGGATCAGAAACTGGAATGGTCGATCTTAATGAAAAAAAAATTGTAACCAAAGGAAGATTAGGACCTGGAGAAATAATAGGTGTAAGAATTGAAAAAGGTAAAGTATTCACAAACAGCGATATTAAAAATTACTTAGCAAAAGAGTACAAACATTTTAATAATCAAATAATTGATCTAGATAAAAAGTTTCCAATCGAGAACGAAAAAAATATATTTCTTAATGAAGAGTTAAGAACTAGACAGCATTGTTTTGGATATAGTTTAGAAGATTTAGAATTAATTTTACACCCAATGGCAGAGGATGCAAAAGAAGCAACTGGATCTATGGGTGATGATACTCCATTAGCAGTACTTTCTGACAAATATAGACCTTTGTATCACTACTTTAGACAAAATTTTAGTCAAGTAACCAATCCACCGATTGACTCTTTAAGAGAAAATAAGGTGATGAGTTTAAAAACAAGATTTGGGAATCTTGGTAACATATTAGATTTTGACAATCTTACTGAGGAAAATATTTACGTTTTAGATAGCCCAGTTCTATCGAATTCTCAGTTTGATAAGTTCATAGATTTTTTTGGAAAAAATCAAAGAATTTTAGAGTGTTTATTTGATAAAAATTCAGATTTAGAAAGCGCTTTAGAGAATTTAAAAAATCAAGCAGAGCAAGCAGCAAGAGAGGGAATTACACAGCTTGTTTTAACTGATAAAAATATTTCAAGTGAAAAGCTACCAATGCCAATGCTACTTTGTATTGGTGCTGTTAATACTCATCTAATAAAATTAGGTTTAAGAGGATACGTTTCAATAAACGTCCAAACTGGAGATGCTCTTGATACACATTCATTTGCAACTTTAATTGGTGTAGGAGCAACGACTGTTAATCCTTATTTGGCGTTTGACAGTTTATTTGAAAGATATTCAAAAAAATTATTTGGAAATTTAAGTTTTGATGAGTGTGTTTCCAGATTTATCAAATCTGTTAATTTAGGTTTATTAAAAATTATGTCAAAAATGGGAATTTCTGTTCTTAGTTCTTACAGAGGAGGGTGTAATTTTGAAACAGTAGGTCTTAGTAGAACAATTGTTAAAGACTTTTTTCCTGGTGTTCTATCTAAAATCTCTGGAATTGGCCTAACAGGTATTGAAAAAAAAATTAGAAATATTCACAAACAAGCATTCGAAAACCAATCTAATATATTACCAATTGGAGGTATATACCGTTACAGGAAAAACGGTGAGACACATCAATACCAAGGTAAATTAATTCATCTTTTACAAACTGCAGTTACTGAAAATTCTTTTGAGGTTTATAAGAAATATACTAAAGGAATTTATAACCTACAGCCAATCAGCTTAAGAGACTTAATAGATTTTAAATCGAAAAATCCAATCAAAATTGATGAAGTAGAAAATGTGCAAGAGATTATGAAAAGATTTGGTAGTGGAAGCATGTCTCATGGTGCTTTATCCAAAGAAGCACACGAAACATTAGCGATTGGCATGAATAGAATAAAGGGTGCCTCATGTAGTGGAGAAGGAGGCGAAGACGAAGATAGATTTAAAATTAGAGAAAACGGAGATAGTGCGAATTCAAGAGTAAAACAAATAGCTTCAGCTAGGTTTGGGGTAACAATAAATTATTTAAATAATTGTAACGAGATAGAAATCAAAATTGCCCAAGGTGCAAAACCTGGTGAAGGTGGTCAATTACCAGGCTTCAAAGTTACTAATGAAATTGCAAGATTAAGACACTCTACACCTGGAGTTACATTAATTTCACCACCACCACATCATGATATCTATTCCATAGAAGATTTGGCCCAACTAATTTATGATCTTAAACAAATAAATCCGAAAGCAAGAGTAGGCGTGAAGTTGGTAGCTTCATCAGGTATCGGAACAATTGCAGCTGGAGTAGCAAAAGCTAAAGCAGATATAATTTTAATTTCTGGTCACTCAGGAGGAACTGGGGCTACCCCTCAAACAAGTGTAAAATATGTTGGAATACCTTGGGAAATGGGACTTACAGAAGCAAATCAAGTTCTTACTTTAAACAACTTAAGACATCAAGTTACACTTAGAACTGATGGAGGAATTAAAACAGGTCGTGATGTGGTAATAGCAGCGATGATGGGAGCAGAGGAATTTGGAGTAGCAACTACAGCTTTAGTGGCTATGGGTTGCATAATGGTTAGACAGTGTCACTCAAATACATGTCCAGTTGGAGTTTGCACCCAAGACGAAAAATTAAGAGAAAAATTTACAGGCACACCAGATAAAGTTGTTAACTTATTCACTTTTATTGCAGAAGAGGTAAGACAAATTCTATCTGAACTAGGATTTAGATCATTGAATGAAGTTATTGGTAGAACAGACTTATTAAGACAAGTTAGCAAAGGATCTCCAAATTTAGATGACTTAGACTTAAATCCACTTTTTGTTCAAGCAGATCCTGGAAAAAATAAAAGATATTGTGAACATCCAAAAATCAATGAGGTTCCAGACACCTTAGATCAAAAAATATGGCCAGACATAGAAAAATTAATTGATCAAAATAAAACAATTGAGACTGAATTTGAAATTAAAAACACTGATAGGGCTGTAGGTACAAGAATCTCTTATCACTTATATAAAAAATTTGGAAACAACAAACTAGATGAAAATTATTTATCACTGAATTTTAAAGGCTCGGCAGGTCAATCTTTTGGAGCCTTTGCAATTAAGGGATTAAAATTGAATTTGAAAGGTGATGCAAATGACTATGTAGGTAAAGGTCTTTCTGGTGGATCTATTTCTATAAAACTACAGGACGAGAGTAATTTGATTTCAAATGAGAATACAATAATTGGAAATACAGTTTTGTATGGTGCTACCTCTGGAAAACTCTTTGCAGCTGGACAAGCAGGAGAAAGATTTGCTGTGAGAAACTCTGGTGCCACAGCCGTAGTTGAAGGTTGTGATTCAAATGGATGCGAGTATATGACAGGAGGAAATATTATTATTTTAGGAGATGTTGGAGATAATTTTGCTGCTGGTATGACTGGTGGTATGGCTTTTGTTTATGACAAAAACAATAATTTTGAGAAGCGTGTAAATTCTGAGAGTGTTATCTGGCAGATACCAGAAACGGATTACTGGAAAAATTACCTCAGGGAAATCATTTCAGAACACGTGAGCGAGACTCACTCGGAGTACGCAAAGAAAATTTTAGATAATTTTGAAGGTGAGATAAAAAACTTTTATCAAGTTTGTCCAAAAGAAATGCTTGATAAATTAGATAATCCTATAACATTAAAGTCAGTCAAAAGCTTTGCAAGCTAATTAGTACTGAGAAATTATTGATTTTAACTCTCTAATTATTTTTAATTGATATTTTTTCGCAAAAAGGCTGTGATCACCATTTTTAATAATATTAAGTTTCTTATTTGCATTGTTAAAGATTTTAATAAGTTTCTTTGAGAAAATTACTGGAACTGCCTCATCTTTTGATCCATGAAAAAGAGTTACAGGTATTTTAGCATTAATTTTTTTGTTCAATACTAAATTTTTTCTTCCATCCTTAATAAGTTGGTAGGTGATTGGATATTCAAAACCACCATGTTTAAGGTTGTATACACCCTTATCTATGGTTTCTTTTTTCATTTTGACTGTAAATTTTTTCCACATTACCCTCTCTAAAAACTCTGGTGCTGATCCTATTCCTATAAAACCTTTAATCTGTTTTGAAAAAAACTTAAATTGATTGACAGATATCCATGAACCCATACTTGAACCAATAAGTATAAAATCTTTTTTTTTTAAAACTCTTTTAATTACTTTTTTGACTTGATTTGTCCATTTTGTTACGTTCCCTTTTGTAAACTCACCTGTTGATTTTCCGTGCCCAGAATATTCAATTGCTAAAAAGCCTAATTTATTGTTTTTACAAAATCTTTTGAAAATCTTTGGTTTCTCACCATTTAAATCAGACATAAATCCATGAAGAAAAACAATATATAAATTATTATTTGAATTATGATGTAGATATCTAATTTTAATGCTTTTAGAAATTTGCAAAAATTTATACTTGTTCATAAAAGTTTATACGCTCTATTTATTAATATATAATAACAGTTAATGTCATCAAAATTAAAAGTTCTACAAGTAATACCAAAATTAGGTTATGGAGGGGCTGAGACAGGTTGTTTTGATATAGCACATTATCTATTTGAAAATAATTGTAGCTCATTTTTAATTACAAATGGTGGACCATTAACCAAATTCATAAATAAAAAAAAAGTAAAATACATAAGACTTCCTGTAAATTCTAAAAACCCCATTATAATGTTATTAAACACAATTTTGATTTCAGTCATTGTCTTTTTTTATAATATAGACATAATTCATGCTAGGAGTAGGGCTCCAGCATGGTCATGTTTTTTAGCTTCTAAAATTACTAGAAAAAAATTTGTAACAACTTTTCATGGTACATATAATTTTAAAAGTAAGATTAAAAAATTTTATAATTCTGTAATGTTAAGATCAGATTTAGTTATAGCTGGATCAAATTTTATATTTTCTCATATTAAAGAAAATTATAAGGAATATCTAAATAACTCCAAAAAATTTCTAGTAATTTTTAGAGGAATAAACATCGATTATTTTGATGCTTCAACAACTTTTACTGAAGACGAAGATAAACTGTTTAAATCTTGGAACCTTGAGGTTGAAAAAAAAACAATATTATTACCTGGAAGAATTACTGAGTGGAAAGGTCACGAAATGTTTATTGAAGCCATGAATAAAATAAATATTCAATTAGGTCACAAGTCGTTTAAAGCAGTGATACTTGGAAGTGATCAAGGAAGAGATTTGTATAAGAAAAAACTTATAAGGCTAGTAGAACAGTATCGAATGAATGATCAAATAAAATTTGTTGATCATTGTGAAAATATGCCTTTAGCTTATAAAATTAGTGACTTGATAGTATCAACATCAATTGAACCCGAGGCATTTGGCAGAATAGCAGTGGAAGCACAATCAATGGAAAAACCAATTATTGCAAGCAATCTGGGTGGCTCGAAAGAAACTATTGTAAATAATAAAACAGGTATCTTATTTGATGCTGGAGACTCAGACGATTTAAGTAAAAAAATAATTGAGTTTTTCAATTTTGATAAATCAACAATTGAACAGATGGGAAAAGAAGGTAGAAAAAATGTTTCTGCGAAGTTTAATGTTGAAAAAATGTGTTTTTCTACTTATTCAGAGTACAAAAAATTAATTAATTAAATGCCAAATATTACTCTACCAGACGGAAAACAATTAAGTTTTAGTGAAAGTGTAACTGGTTTTCAGCTTGCTGAAAAAATAAGTAAATCATTATCAAAGCAAGCATTAATTATTAGTGTAGATGGTCAGCTTAAAGACCTAGATTTTAAAATTGAAAAAGATTCTAAAGTAAAGATATTTACATCAAAAGATAAAGAAGGGCTTGAAACAATTAGGCATGATACCGCCCATATTTTAGCAATGGCAGTCCAAGAACTTTTTCCTGGAACGCAAGTAACAATAGGTCCAGTGATTGAAGATGGTTTTTATTATGACTTTGCAAGGAAAGAGCCATTCACGCAAGAAGATTTAGAAAAGATAGAGAACAAAATGAAAGATATTGTTGATAGGAATGAAAAAACTTATAGAGAAGTTTGGAAGAGAAATGATGCTATAAAACATTTCAAAAATAATGGAGAACATTACAAAGCCGAAATAATTAATTCTATTCCTGAAGGCGAAGAGGTATCTATATATTTTCATGGAAAATGGCATGATTTGTGTAGAGGTCCGCACTTAAGTTCTACAGGCAAAATTGGAAAGTATTTTAAATTAACAAAAGTATCAGGTGCTTATTGGAGAGGAGACTCGAATAATGAGATGTTACAAAGAGTTTATGGCACCAGTTGGTCTACACAAAAAGAACTTGATGAATACTTAAATAGAATTGAAGAAGCTGAAAAACGAGATCACAGAAAGTTAGGAAAAGAAATGGACTTATTTCATTTTAGGGAAGAAAGCCCTGGATCTGTATTTTGGCATGAAAAAGGATGGAACCTTTTTCAGAAATTAATCTCTTATATGCGAACTAAACAAGATCACGCAGGATATAAAGAGATAAATACACCAGAAATTCTTGATCGTACATTATGGGAAAAATCTGGTCATTGGGAAAAATTTGGTGCAAATATGTATACCTCTACAACACCTGACGAAAAAGTTTTTGCAATAAAACCAATGAACTGTCCAGGATGTGTTCAAGTGTTTAATCAAGGACTAAAAAGTTACAGAGACTTACCATTAAAAATGTCGGAATTTGGAAAAGTTCATAGATATGAACCTTCTGGTGCATTACATGGATTGTTAAGGGTAAGAGCATTTACCCAAGATGATGCACACATATTTTGTACCGAAGAGCAAATTACTCAAGAATGCCTATCAGTTACAAATTTAATTTTAGAAATTTATAAAGACCTGGGATTTGAAAATGTAATATTAAAATACTCAGACCGACCAGATCTGAGAGTTGGAGATGATGCTGTATGGGATAAATCAGAAGCTGCTCTTTTAGAGGCAATTAAAGAAACAAAACTAGAATACACTATAAATAAAGGTGAGGGTGCTTTTTATGGTCCAAAAATTGAGTTTGTTTTAAGAGATGCAATAGGAAGAGATTGGCAGTGTGGAACCTTACAAGTAGATTTAAATTTACCTGGAAGATTAGGAGCCACTTATGTTGAAAAAGATGGATCAAAGAAAATACCTGTTATGTTGCATAGAGCATTGTTTGGTTCCTTAGAGAGATTTATTGGAATCTTAATTGAAAATTATTCAGGTAAATTACCTTTTTGGCTCACACCATTACAAGTAGTTGTAATACCAATTTCAAGTGACTTTGATGACTATTCAAAAAAAATTAATCATGAATTAAAAAAAGTTGGTATCTCAAGTGAAGTTGATTTAAAAAATCATAATTTAAATTATAAAATTAGAGAACATTCATTGTCAAAAGTACCTTTATTACTTATTTGTGGGAAAAAAGAAGTTGACTCTAATACAGTAACTATTAGAAGATTGGATTCTAATAAACAAGAAAATATGGATTTTAACGAGTTTATAAATAAATACTCTGCTTTAAACAAAGCGCCTTCAATTTAAGTGCCAGACTTCAAACAAAACTATTTTCAGAAAAGAACAAAACCAAAAGGACCAAGATCAAACAACAGGATTACTTCACATGAGGTTCAGGTAATTGCAAGTGATGGTGAAAATCTTGGTATTTTAAATTTAAATGACGCAATTAATCGTGCTCGGGATGAAGGACTTGACTTGATTGAAATTGCACCAAACGCTAAACCTCCTGTTTGTAAAATAATGGATATGGGTAAATATAAATATGATGCCCAGAAAAAAGCCAACAAAGCAAAAAAGAAACAAAAAAAAATTGAGTTAAAGGAAATAAAATTAAGACCTGTAACAGAGGTACACGACTATACTTTCAAAATAAAGAATGCTCAAAAATTTTTAGCAAAAGGGGATAAAGTAAAATTTACAATACGTTTTAAAGGAAGAGAACTGCAACACTCCAGTTTAGGAAATGAGTTAATGGATAAAATCAAGCAAGATATGCAAGATATTGGTCGTGTAGAATTACAGCCTAAATTTGATGGCAAACAAATGATAATGGTTATTCAGCCATTATAAGTCATATTTCTAGTTGTAAATTAATATTAATATTTGTATAAGGCTCCAAAAATTATGCCTAAATTGAAAACAAAAAGCTCAGCAAAAAAAAGATTTAAAATTTCAGCTAAAGGAAAAGTGATTACTGCACAGGCTGGTAAAAGGCATGGAATGATAAAAAGAACTAATTCCCAAATAAGAAAACAAAGGGGCACAACTGTGATGGCAAAACAAGATGGAAAAATCGTGAAATCTTATATGCCCTATAGTTTAAGAGGATAAAATGGCTAGAGTTAAAAGAGGCGTAACCAGCAGAGCAAAACACAAAAAAGTTCTTAAAGCTGTAAAAGGCCAATGGGGAAGAAGAAAGAATACAATAAGAGTTGCAAGACAAGCAATGGAAAAGGCTATGCAATATGCATATAGAGATAGAAGAAATAAAAAAAGAGATTTTAAATCTTTATGGATTCAAAGAATTAATGCAGGAGTAAGAGAAGAGGGTTTAACTTACTCTAAGTTTATAAATGGTCTAAGTAAATCAGGAATAAAATTAGATAGAAAAATTCTAGCAGAAATCGCATACGATAATCCGCAAGCATTTAAAACGATTGTAAAAAAAGCACAAGCAGCTCTAAATTAATCTTCGCTATTGTTTTTCTTAAGTTAACAAATAATCTACTAAAATGTCTGATATTAAAAAAATAAAAGACGAATATCTTAATAAACTCGATAAAGACCAAAATATAGAATCTATAAATCAAATTAAAACTGAATTATTTGGTAAAAATGGAATAGTCTCTAACGAGTTCAAAAAGTTAGGATCAGTCTCTCAAGAAGAGCGAAAAAAATTTGCATCAGACTTAAATTTTATAAAAGAAGAGCTACAAAATAAAATTACAAGCAAAATTGAGGAAATCGAAACAAAAGAGATAAACCTAAAGTTAGAAAATGAAAAAGTAGATGTCACTTTACCTGAAAGAGATTTTAAACAAGGAAAGATTCATCCAGTTTCACAAGTAATAGATGAAATTTCATCTATTTTTTCTGAAATAGGTTTTAGCGTTGAAGAGGGTCCAGATGTAGAAAATGAATATAATAATTTTACAGCACTTAATACGCCTGACAATCATCCAGCAAGAGATATGCATGACACATTTTACTTAGATGAAAAAAAAGAATTGTTACTACGGACACATACCTCTCCTGTACAAGTTCGGACTATGTTAAAAGGCAAACCTCCATTCAAAATAATTGCACCTGGAAGAACTTACAGATCTGACAGTGACCAAACACATGCACCTATGTTTCACCAAGTTGAAGGATTACATATAGATAAAGATATAAATATGGGACATCTTAAAGGTTGTCTAAATTATTTTATTAAAGAGTTTTTTGAAGTGGATAAATTGAAGATGAGATTTAGACCAAGTCATTTCCCATTTACAGAGCCATCAGCTGAGGTTGATATAGGTTATGAAATTAAAGATGGAAAAATAATCATAGGTGAAGGAGACAAATGGTTAGAAATTTTAGGATGTGGAATGGTTCATCCAAACGTCCTAAAAAATGTAAATGTTGATCCATCGAAATTTCAGGGTTACGCCTTTGGAATTGGAATAGATAGATTAGGTATGCTAAAATATGGAATTAATGATTTAAGAGCTTTTTTTGAAACAGATTATAGATGGCTAAGCCATTTTGGGTTCGATCCTTTAGATGTACCATCAAGCTACAGAGGATTGAGTAGATGAAATTTACAATTGATTGGCTAAAAGAACATTTAGATACAGATCTTAATGATAAAGAAATAATTAATAATTTAACGAACGTTGGTCTTGAGGTTGAGAGTTTTGAAAATGCACCTTCCGAATTAGATGATTTTATTGTTGCAAAAATAATAAATGCGCAACAACACCCTAATGCAGATAGATTAAGAGTTTGTGACGTTGACATTGGTAAAAGTGAAACTGTTAAAGTTGTGTGCGGAGCTCCCAATGCAAATAAAGGTTTATTCACAGTATATGCAGGACCAGGTGCAATAATACCAAAAAATCAAATGAAACTATCAATCAGTAAAATAAGAGGTGTTACTTCCTATGGAATGTTGTGTTCTGAAGCTGAGCTTAAATTATCAGATGAAAGCGAGGGAATTACAGAGTTATCAGAAAAGTATAAGGAAAAAATTGGGAAAAAATATTTTGATACCAAAACTCCTAAAGTTGTAGATTTATCTATAACACCAAATCGACCAGATTGTCTTGGTGTTAGAGGTATTGCAAGAGATCTTGCTGCAGCTGGAATGGGTTCTTTGAAAAAAATAAAAGATAGTAAATTAAATCAAAATTTTGATCAGGACTTAAAAGTAACTATTAAAAAAGAAAAAAAACAAGGCTGCACAATTTTTGGTAGTTGTTTAATAAAGGGGGTTTCAAATAAAGAAAGTCCTCAGTGGTTAAAAGATAAAATTATTTCGTTAGGTCAAAAACCGATTTCTGCAATTGTAGATATAACAAACTATGTGATGATTGATTTAAATAGGCCACTTCACGCATATGATGCTGATAAAGTAAGTAAAGAAATTATAGTGAGAAATTCAAAAAAAGGTGAAACTTTTGAAGCATTAGACAATAAAAAATACTCCCTAGATGATGATATGTGTGTAATTTCTGACCAATCAGGAGTGTTAGGACTAGGTGGAATCATAGGTGGAACACGTTCAGGAACTGAACTAGAGACAAAAAATATATTACTAGAGTCAGCGTATTTTTTACCAAGATCAATTAGAAAAACTTCAAAATTACTAAATATAGATACAGACGCAAAATTTAGATTTGAAAGAGGAATTGATCCAAAATCAATTGAAGCTGGGCTAATCAAAGCAGCTGATCTAATAAAAGA
>LUMI01000020.1_pt1 | contig 47765 bp, 55 predicted proteins | sample 729681 | NCBI WGS metagenome assembly LUMI01 (sample SAMN03860267, study PRJNA289734) | marine metagenome | biome: seawater column; feature: ocean; material: water; isolation source: Red Sea water column Station 34 - depth 10m | place: Saudi Arabia: Red Sea | collected 2011-10-15 | depth 10 m
TAATATGGTTTATCTGTAAACTCTGGATGTTCTAATACTTTCCAACTATCGTCCCACATTTTTCTAATACCAAATGTTGCTACGAATCTGTTGATTCCATCCTCGTTTGCATAATGTTTGAGTTGCTCTAATATTCCAAATATTTGTCTTGGCATTAAACAATCTGATTCACCCCATATGACATAATCACAATCATTACATTGGTTATTTAGTTCTCTACGATAGTCTGCCATAGTGTATGGTTTATTATCATCTTCATAGAATAAACTTACGAAATCATATTTCCTTTCAAGTTTTTCAATCTTTGCATAAATAGATTGTAGAGCTGTGCTTTCCTCAAAGTATTGAGACATATTCCACATCATTTCTACTTTGACATTTTCTTTGTTGTCAATATCTTGTAATGCCAGATGAACTGATTTTAGATATTCTTCCACCATCTCTATTTCATAGAACATAACGTGACAACCGATAATATATTTATTATTTAATTTCATTTTTAATAGTCTCCATTAAACCTGTGTAATCTTGTTTTCCTGTTGTGTTTACCTCGTGGTCGTAAGTCTCCGTGTTTACTTTACCAATTACATCATAAACTGGAACTATCTTTGCGTTAGATAGTTTTCTAAAATAACTTTCCTCTCCGAAATAATTTGGTCTTAATTCTTTTCCTTTATGAATATAAGATATCATAGTTCCACCAAAATAACTTGACAATATAGAATTACCACCACAAACTGATATGAAGTAATCACAATTTGCCATAACTTTTAGTTGTGTTTCGTTGTAATCTTTCTCAACTAAATCATCAAACAATGTAACACCCTCCATATATTTTGGTAAGTCTCTATCAGATATTACACCAACACCCTCTACATCTGCTCTTATATCTTCATACCCTTGATGAATAGAGTTTATTTCATTTTGGTCTATTGCAAATTGTTCCTCTCTATTAGTTGCTCTTTTGTATATTACATCATATCCACAACTCGTTAAATAACTAAACATATCATATAAACATTGTATATCAAAAAAACCATATGGTTCTTCTCCATGCTCTAAGTTAAACTTATTTGTAATGAATACTGACTTTTTATCCATATCCACCCCATAATGTTCTTTGTAAGGTGGTGGTGTCCACTCATCGTAATTCAACACCGCTGGTTTTTCTAATGGATTGATTCCGTGTATCCAATTATTTGGTAGTTCATCAAGTCCGGCCGCACTATTGTCTATTGTTCTTTGTGTAAATTCTTCTCTTACATCATCACAAAAATAATAAAATGGTTTCATACCCTTTGAAGTGACTACTGAATCTAATTTACCTTGTGTGTGTAGATGATAAGCATATGGAACTACCAATGCTAACTCAATACCGAACTCTGGATTTGCTTTTACTATCATAGACTAACTTGTTTTATTACTTGAAAACCTTCTGCGAACTGGCAATTTGCTTGTATCCCTCTGAACTTTGCTAATGTGGTTAAGTTTTCCGTTACATCAAATCCAGCTGCTTTGTATTTTTTGAACTGACTTTTGTGACACTCAGCTGCTTCTATTTTTAAATGAAATGTTTTTGATATATCACGATATGAATTTATCCTCATAGGATTATCTGTATGTCTTGGGATAGGTATTTGTTCATAACAATATACATTTGGAACATATCTTGCAGCAGCCATCGTAGTTTTAAATGTAGCGATATGGTCTTGATTACTATCACCTGACCAATGAGTGTAGATTGTATCTATTTCATATTCTTTAATTAGTTTTTCTAACTCTGATACACTTTCTAAACTAAATGGAACATTTAAATCTTTGAAAGGTAGATAATGTATTTCATCCACCCCTAAGACATCAGCTGCACATTGTGTTTCATCTTTTAATTGTTGGTGAGAACGAATAATTTTATCTGTTGTTTTATCTACTGATTGAGTATCAGTCATACATACATAAATAACCACATCACCATTGTCTTTGTGATTAATTAAAGTTCCACCACAACCAAATTCTATGTCGTCTGGATGAGCTCCGATTGCCATCACATTCATATAACCTCTCCTGCTTTTTCTCCGTGGTTAAATAATAAATCCACTACTGATAAATATGGAATAAAATCTCCAAACAACTGATTATATTCTTTACACTCGTAGTTTTGCCAATGTAAGTTTATTTCTCTCTTTTTAAATTCTTCTTCAACAATATATCTTTGTGAGCCAGGACCTGAACCTGTCAGATAATCTGTAGCGTTTACATTTTCTAATATACTGAATATTTTGTCACTTCCTTTTTCATCTTGACCTGATAACTCTGAGCTTCTGGCAATTGTGGTTCTGATATTTAGTTTGGACATAAAGTATCTAATTAAGTCGGTTGATAGTTCTGTTAGTGATTTATATTCTCTACTGATAATATTCTCTAAGTCTTGGTAATAATCATTGAAATATGGTGAGTCTTTGTAGTTCAACTCCATTAGTCTTAGGTGTTCGTGGTGCCAATCAATATCATAATTGATAATCGTGTCGTTGAATGATACCATATCTGATTTGTTCTTGATTGGAACTGACAACCATTTTGCTCCATTTGGTGTTTTGATTTGATTTCTATGTCCGAAATGTTTTTTCCCTCTTGGAAATTGAACATCATCAAAAATAACAAACAAATCACTTCGTTTTATTTTATCAAAGAAGCCCAACCAAGGCAAATAATTTGGTTGATGAATACTAACTTTCATTAAATTAGTTCATTTAAAGCATTACTTACATAATCTACTTGATCTAAATCCATTTCATAATACATAGGTAGTGCTATATGTTGTGATAGTAATTTATCAGCATATGGCCATGATTGATCTTTATCAATATATTTTAAAAATGCGGTCTGTTGTTCTATCTCTTTTGTCATCTGTAATCTTAACAATATATTGCCAATAAGTTTGTTTGATGTTATCATCTTTGAATGGTGTTTTCAACCAATCAACTTTTGATAATCTCTCATCGTAGATTCTGGCTATTTGGTTTCTTCTGTCTAAAAAACTACTCAAATATTTGTTTTGTGCCAACCCAAGAACTGCGTGAAACTCAGACATACGATAATTAGTTGATGGCATATCACAAGTGTATCCATAGTCTAATCCTTGATATTCTCCTTCATTTCTTCTTGTTCCGTGGTTTCTAACCACCCTACATTTTTCTGCTAATTCATCATCGTTAGTGGTAATTAATCCACCCTCTGCTGTTGTGATTATTTTACTTGGATAAAAACTAAATACACCAGCGTTTCCAAATGAACCAGCGTATCTATCACCCAACTTAGCACCATAAGTATGAGCGTCGTCAGTAACTAAAAATAAATTATTATCTTTACAATACTTTTCAATCTCTTCCATCTCAGGTGTAATCAAACCTGACATATGAACCAATACAACTCCACCCATATCATCTGTCATATTTTCTTTGATGATATCTAATGATAAACATTGTGTTTCTGAGTCAACATCTACAATTAGTGGTGTATTACCTGTTCTGATAATACAATTTACACTTGCAGCAAATGTTTGTGTTGGAACTATAAATCTTTTGTTCTTGATTCCACTCGCTAATAACACGGTTTCTAAACCTGTTCCACAAGATGTGGTAGCTATCGCATTTCCTACATCAAACATATGACAAGCTTCTTTTTCGAACTCACCAACGTGTTGTCCTTGAATTAATGCTCCTGTTTGAAGTATTGTTTCAAACTTTCTTAATATCCATTTGTGTGTAACCTCTGGAATATAAGGTTTTGCCCTATATAATGTATCCATATTTTTTTGCTCCTTCATTGTAATACCACTTTGCGTAGTCTTTTAGTCCTTCCTCTAACTTGGTGTAGTCCCAATTAGTCTCAAATGTAAAATCATTTTTAGGTAGTATTGCTTTTTCATCATTTTGAACCAACATTACATTACCTTGATATGCGTCATCAAGAACATACTTAAATACTTTGTAAATTAAATCAATGACTTCGATATTGTCTCCAACGACCTCAATCATTTCATATGTTCTTGCTTGTGTGGTTGCTAATCTGACCAATTGATTCACCACATCCTCAACAAATACCACATTAACGACATTTTTACCATCACCGGCTATCTCGATATGTTCTCTATGAATGATTTTATTCATATAATGGCCTAATCTTGGTCTGTGATTACCTTTACCGACTATATAACTTGGTCTAACTATTTTGTAATTTAATTTAGATTCTTTTAGTCTTTCTTCTATTCTCTTTTTGTCCTTTCCGTAATCACCATAGTGTTCCATATAATCACCTCTGGCAGCTCCACTACTGACAAAAATATAGTTTGTGGATTCATTCATTCTATCTACGAATAAATCATATTGTGCTTCAAAAAATAAACACATATCCACGATACAACCATAGGCATCAAAATCTATCTTATCAATATCCTCTGATTTATTTCTATCACCTTGTATTATATTGACTCCATCAGGACCTGTTCCACTTCGATTAAAGACATCAACATTATATCCTTGCTCTAATAATTTAGGAACTAATGCTTTCCCTACGAACCTATTACCACCAAAAACTAAAACATTTTTTCTTTCCAGATTTGTTTTTGCCCCAGTTGTATGAAGTATTAAACAAGGACGGTTATTTAAAAATTTACCGATTCTTCCGTTTGAGTAAATATAAATATAGTTATGAAAGAAAAGAAATAAAAATAATAAATATCTTTTCATATATTCAATTCTATTCTTTTTTTCCAAGAACTATAACTCGATGGATAAAAATTAATAGGCTTTACTAATCTAACAGATGGGAATTCGGAAGTTGGAATATTTACTCGAGTTATTTTTTTGTATTTTGGGACTGCCGCAAATGTGCATGCAAAATTTTTATTTTTAAGATATTCAATTGGATTATCTAAGTACACTTGAGTACTTCTCTTATTAGATAATTCTCTTAGACAATCCAATAAAAATATAATTCTTTTAGTTGAAAGTTGTAAAGAATTTAATAAAGGTTTGTCAAAAATAAAAACAGCTGGAAGATTTGAATAATAATTCAATGCTGGATCATTGTCTCCTAGTGACTCAGCAGTCATCCAAACAAATTCAGGTTTTGAATCAATATTATTTTTTATACTTTCAGGTCCAAAATTAGTTTCAAGATTCAAATCAACATCTATTGTTTTTTTAGTTATGTTGATTTCTTCAGGCCAATTTTGTATAGGACAATTGTATTTGACCTCACAGTTGTCACAAAAACTTTTCGCTCTTTTGTCTACTTGGAATTTTGAAAAACCATACACTTTTCCAGTTTGAGAGCCCATAACCCAATGCCAACCTAATCTATTTGCAAATCTTGATCCATCAACTAGATGTTTAAACATGTAATCTTCATAATTTCTCCAGTTATCTCCAGTTCGCAATGAAAAATGGGATGCAAACCACATTCTTGTTTGATTAACCATGTATCCAGTACTTTCAAGCTCTGTTTTAATTGAATTAATACAATTCATGTTTTGATAGTTTTTTTCAATATTTTTATTCGATTTGATTGCATAATTTAAATAATCATTTGAATTTTTACCTACAATTGCGTATAAATGCCTCGAAAACTCTTGCCATAACAGCTCATCTCTGAATTTTGTTTTATCTTGGTATTCAAATTTTTCTACAAAATTCCATACTTCAGGTAACGAAATTAAACCATGTCGTATATAAGCAGATAAATAAGACGAACCTCTTTTTTCAATTGGAAATACATTATTTCTTGTTTTTGCATAATTTTTAATATCTAGTGTGTTTAAAGCATTATCTGCATTGGATTGACCCCCTTTTATTGAAGGTTCTATGTATTTATCGCAGCATAAATCATTAAAATATTTGTTAATTATTTCTTCGTTGGATAAGTCTAAATTAATTAAGGACATTAAGTTGTTTAGTACTTATCTTGTCCAATTCGGATATTTTTGACAACATTTACGTCATCTTGTGCTTCAATTTCGAAATTTATTCTCTGGCCCTGTCTTAATGTTCTAAAAATAGATCCTTTAAGTGAACCTGGAATAATAAAAACTTCTGATTTGTCGGTATCTAATAAAATAATCCCGTTTCCGGTATTTGGGTCATACGATTTAACAACACCTTGTGCCATTAAACTTTTTCGCCTCTTTGTCTAATTTCCTTAACAACTGACTCTATTCCGCGCTTATCAATAATTTTGTTTCCTCTTGTACTAACTTTAAGTTTTACCCATCTATTTTCGCTAGCAAGCCAATATTTTTTTGTTTGAATATTTGGTTTAAACCATCGGGGATTTCGTTTATGAGAAAAGGAAACGTTCTTCCCAGAGCGTGGTTCTCTTCCTGTAACTTGACATCTATTTGCCATAATATTTCCTCCAAAATACAATTCTAACTATAACTAATTTATTAATTTGTAGGTACTTTCATTTTAAAACTTTTTAGGTAATGTTTGATTGTGGTTGAAAGAAGCTTTAAATACTTAGATGAAATAGAACTTAGTTTTGTTAGGGGAATAGGCGAAAAAAAGTTTGCAAGTTTAAAAAAAAGTAAATTAAAAACTGTTGCTGATTTAATTCGCTATTTTCCAAGAACACATATTGACAGATCAAAGGTTAAGTTAATATCTGAAATCGATAAAAATGATGAAAATAATGAAGTAACTATCTTTGGAACTATTGATAAAGTTTCCGTTTTTACCACTAAGACAAGATTGAGAATTGCAACACTTAGTATATCTGATGAATCAGGAAGTTTAAAAGCTAAATGGTTTGGTCCTCAATATATAGAGTCTAGATTTAAAGAAGGTGAAGTAGTTGCTGTATCAGGAAAGCCTGAAGTTAAAAAAACTGGAAGTGTTGATTTTAAAAATCCAGCTATTGAAAAATTTACTGATATTGAAGAATTAAATGAGACGGGTTCTTTTATTCCTATTTACAAAAAAGTAGAGGGCATGACAAGTGCAAGCATTAGAAAAGGGTTAAAGGAAATTATCGCTATATTAGAGTCGACAAAAGATGATTTTACACCTGGATTATTTGATGTCTTACCTTCTGAAATCATAAAAGAACATTCTCTTGAAAATAGATTACAAAGTATAAAAAAGATTCATTTTCCAAAAAACGAAGTTGATTATAAAAATGCAAGACGGAGATTAGTTTTAGATGAGTTTATTTATTTAAGGTCAATATTTGAAAATCTAAAGTCAAAATATAAGAATGAAAATAAAGGATTAGTTTACACATTTTCTAATTCAGACATAGATGAATTTATAGACCAACTCCCATTTCAGTTAACACAATCGCAATTAAAAGCTGTAAATGAAATTTTAGAGGATTTTAGAAAAAATTATCCTATGAAAAGACTGCTGCAAGGCGATGTTGGTTCAGGAAAAACAGTCGTGGCTACTATCGCATCTTATGCTGCAATTAAATCAGGCTATCAGGTTGCATTAATGGCTCCAACAGAGGTTTTAGCTGAGCAACACTTTGCCTCAATTAATCAATTTATGAATAAAGATCAATGTGACATATACCTACTTACTTCATCAATTAAAGATAGAGAAAACATTTTAGACAACTTAAATAATGGTAAACCAGCCCTTTATATTGGTACGCACGCACTAATTCAGGAAAGTATTAAATTTTCAAATCTTGGTTTTGCGATTATTGATGAACAACAGAGATTTGGTGTAGAGCAAAGAAAAAAGCTAATAAATGAAACTGGAGATATTCCTGACCAGTTAGTTATGACTGCTACACCAATTCCAAGAACTACAGCATTGTCAATTTATGGAGATTTAGAAATTTCTTCGATTAATGAATTACCACCTGGGAGAAAAGACATCACTTCCCATCTAATAGAAGGATCAAAAAAAGATAACGAAACTATTTATGATATTTGTGAGTTTCATCTCCAGAAAAAATCACAAATATTTGTAGTCTGCCCATTTATTGAAGAAAGTGAATTGGTGGATATTCAAGCTGCTGAAAATGTTTTCGTTGAGTATAAAGAAAAGTTTAAAGATTACAATGTTTCAATTCTTCATGGAAAGATGTCTTTTGATGAAAAAGACCAAATAATGCAAGATATGAAGAATGGTAAAGTAGATATCCTAGTTTCTACAGTTGTTATTGAAGTTGGAATAGATATACCAAATGCAACATTAATGATTATTGAAAGCGCTGAAAGATTTGGATTAAACCAACTACACCAATTAAGAGGTAGGGTTGGGAGAAGTGACAAACAATCAGAATGTATTTTTCATGTTTCTAAGAAAAAAACATTAAATACAATCAGTGAAGATGGAAAGAGAAGATTAGAAGCGATTGTAAATATAAAAGATGGCTTTAAATTATCAGAAATTGATTTAGAGATTAGAGGTGAAGGTAAAGTTACTGGTACAAGCCAATCTGGACAATCTGATTTAAAGATAGCCGATTTGAGATACGACTATGAACTGCTATTAGAATCAAAAAATATATTTGATAAAATTGAATCTGAAGATATTAAAAAACTTATGTTTGAGGAAGCACAAATTCTATTTCCAAATTATTTTAAAGCAAGTGGAACTACATGAGAGTTCTTGCTGGAAGATATAAGTCAAAATTAATTCGAACAATTAATGATCCATTAACCAGACCTATGATGAGCAAAGTAAGGGAATCAATATTTAATTCTCTACAATTCAACATTGAAAATAAAGATATTTTAGATCTTTATGCCGGTTCAGGAAGTTTAGGAATTGAATCTTTGAGTAGAGGTGCGAATTTTGTAACTTTTATTGAAAATTCAGATGATTGTATAACTATTTTGAAGCAAAATTTAAAAGAATTTGAAAATAATTATAAAATCACTAAATCTAGTGTAGATAAGTTTCTACAAACATCCTTGAGTACATACGATATTGTTTTTTATGACCCTCCTTTCAAAATAGAGACGGATGTTGTTAAAAACGAGGTCATGAAAATTTATAACATAGTAAATACGGATGGATTTGTTGTAATACACCGCCATACAGCATCAAAAGAACTTGATGCTTTAAAAAATTATAAAATTCATAAAGAAAAAAACTATGGTCAAAGTAATATTCTTATATTGAGGAAATTATGAAAATTTTAATTCCAGGCTCTTTTGATCCACCAACAAATGGCCATATAGATGTAATAAAAAGATGTTCCAAAATCTTTACTGAAATCCTTGTTGGTGTTGTAGTTAATCCTTCAAAAGAATCATTATTTTCACGTGAAGAGCGATCATCAATGCTTGAGGAAATATTTAAAGACTACAAAAATATAAAAGTTATGAGTTTTGAAGGTCTTTTGGTTGACTTTGCCTCAAAAAATTCTGTAGATGCAATTGTTAAAGGATTAAGAGCAATGACAGATTTTGATTACGAGTTTCAAATGGCTCAGGCAAATTCTACACTAGCTGGATTTGAAACCATATTCATTCCTTCTTCACCAGAATTTGGTTATTTATCTAGTTCAATGGTTAAAGAAATTCATTCTTTTGGTGGGGATGTTTCTTCTCTAGTTCCATCAGAAGTTTTAAAAAGGCTAAACAATGAATAATTCTGAAACAAACTTTGAAGATGTTTTAAAAGGTGAAAGTAAAATCGAAATAGTAGACAAATTAGAAAATTTAAGAAATCAATTAAACTCAAATACTCTTAAGGGGAGAATTAATAAAAAAGATATATTAAAGAGTATTGATGAAATAATTGACTCTATGCCAGTTGAGATGCGCACTGCAAGATGGATTGTAAGAGAACAAGAAAGTTTTATCAATCAAGCCAAAATTGAATCAAAAGCTCTTTTAGATGATGCCAAAGCAGAATCTGAAAAATTGATTGCAAATTCATATGTTATTCAGGAAGCTGTAATTGAAGCAAATGCAATAATAAAACAAGCTGAAGTTGAGATGCAAACATATAGAACAAATATAGAAGATACAATTGATCAGAGAATTGATGACATTCAGAATAAAATTGATCAACTTTCTAATTTTTTAGAAAATGAAAAAAATAAACTACGTGAGCCTAGAAACATAGAAAACCCAGAAAATTAATGAAGCTCAATTCAAAGATAAAAACCATTGATATAGTTAATTCTCCTGTTCCTTTAGTTGTTAATCTTTCAGGGAAATTTGAAATTTCTTATGCAAATCATTTCACAGAAGATCAAGATTTAGTGAATTTAATTTCGGAACTTTATATTGATGATTCAATATTAAATATTGATATCAATTTAGAACTTTCTTATAAATCAGAATGCGCAAGATGTCTCTCTAAAAAGGCAAATAAGATGAAAAATTCAAGATTATTTAAGCTAAATATCGATGTAGAAAACGATTATGAAATTAATTTTGATAGAGAATATGTAGATATAGAGCCATTTATTTCAGAAATAATAATCGATAATTTAGATAGACTTTATATATGCAGTAATAAATGTAAAGGTTTATGCGGTATTTGCGGTAACAATATGAATAAAATTAAGTGTAATTGTGAAGAAAAAAACTTAAAAGAAAGTCCATTTTCTTCCCTAAGTCAGCTAGATTTGTAGTTTGAAAGGAATATAGCAATGGCAGTACCAAAGAAGAAGATGTCTAAATCAAGAACTAGACGCAGAAAAGCTACGCATAAAATATCTAAACCTCATTTTGTAGTAGATCCTGAAACAGGTGTAGCAAAACAATCTCATAGAGTAAATCCTGCTGATGGTACTTATAACGGTCGTCAAGTAAAAGAACCTGAAGTAAGTTAAGTTTGCTATGAATACTATTGCTGTTGATGCAATGGGTGGAGACTCTGCTCCAATCGATATCGTTAAAGGAGCTATTAAAGCGAAAGATCAGGGTGTCGATGTTGTTTTATGTGGTGATAAAAATTTAATTAATCCATATTTAGAAAATCATGAAATACCTGTTTTTGATTTTCCCCAAGTTATTTCTATGGATGAAGATCCATTAAAAGCTATAAGAAATAAAAAGAATGCATCAATAGTTGGATGCATGCAATTACTTAAAGACAAAAAAGTACAGGCTGTATTTTCTGCAGGTTCTACAGGCGCAACATTAATAAGTGCAATTTCAATTCTTGGAAAACATAAGGGAGTTATTAGGCCTGTCATAGCTTCTGTGTTGCCTTCGTTAAGTGGTAATACAATTCTTCTTGATTCAGGAGCTAGTTTAGATGTAAAGCCAAAAGTTCTTTTTCAATACGGAATAATGGGAGCAAAATTAGCTGAAGTAATAATGGATATCGACAATCCTAAAGTAGGTCTTCTAAATAACGGAGAAGAGGAAACTAAAGGTCGAGATGTAGAAAAAGCAGCATATAAATTATTAAAGAATAGTAATTTAAACTTTGTTGGAAATATAGAAGGAAGAGATTTTTCAACAAAAAAAGCTGATGTGTTTGTTACTGACGGATTTACTGGAAATGTAGTATTAAAAACATTAGAAGGCACTGCAAAATTACAGCAAAATCTAATTTCTTCAGCACTGTTAGATAATTTATTTAAACCTTTGTTAATTCCCGTAAAAAAAGCTTTGCAACCTGTTAAAGATCAGCTTAATCCAGATAAATCTGGTGCTTCATACTTATTAGGTGTAAACGGAGTAGTCACAATAGGTCATGGTTCTTCTAATTCTGAAGCAGTCAAAAATGCAATTATATATACAGAAACTGCTGTAAAAAAAGATTTAATCAGTAAGTTTTCCTCCGCATTAAGTGAATTATGAAAAGCATAGAAGATTTCGAGAAAACAATAGGGTATAGCTTTAAAGACAAAAAACTTTTAAAAATTGCTTTAACTCATAAATCTTATTTAGACGAAAACCCAGATCTAATATCAAATCAGCGCTATGAGTTCTTTGGAGATACTATTTTGGATTTTGATTTAACTGAATACCTTTTTAAACATTTTCCAGATTTAGATGAAGGAAGTCTTACAAAGATAAGATCAAGTGCTGTTAATCAGACGAATTTAGTGAAATTAGGTAATGAAATAAATATTGGATCTTTTATGTTTTTAAGTAAAGCAGAGGATTCTACCGGAGGTAGGAACAAATCATCCATAATTGAAGATGCAGTAGAAGCTTTAATTGCAGCATTATATTTTGACGGGGGATTAACCGCAGTAAATGGATTTGTTTCTAAATACATATATCCGAGCATAAAAGAGCTTTCTGAAAATCCTGGACAGAAAGATTATAAAACAAGACTTCAAGAGTATTATGCGAAAGTTGGGAAAAAAGTAAATTATATGGATTCATCTACTGGTCCAGATCATGATAAAAAATTTCAAACACAAGTTTTTTTGGATAAAGAAATTATCGGAGTTGGAGAAGGCAAGTCAAAGAAAAGTTCACAACAAGAAGCTGCGAAACAAGCATTAGAAAAAATAAATGCCTGAACTGCCTGAAGTAGAATCAATTAAACGTTCTTTATCTTCAAATATTGTTGGTCAGAAACTAGAGAATTATAAAATCTATGATCATAGAACAAATAGATATAATACTAGAAAACCAACAATTAAAGAATCTTTATCAGGAATATCAAGAAAAGGTAAACTTTTAATTTTTGATTTTGAACATTATTCGATCATTTTTCATTTAGGAATGAGCGGAAGAATCCAAGTAAACGATAAAAAAAATAAACATACAAGAGCCCGTTTTTATTTTGACAAAGATACAGTAAATTTTGATGATATTAGAAGATTTGGATTTATAAATATCATAAAAGCGGAATTAAAAATTGATTATTTGAATAAAATTGGTCCAGATGTGTTGGAGATTAGTACAAAACAATCAAGAATAATTATTGATAAAAGTAAGAAATCAAAATCATTGATAAAAGATTTTATACTTAACCAAAAATACATGAGTGGAATAGGTAACATTTATGCAAACGAAATATTGTTTGCCTCAAGAATTCACCCTGAAACAAAAGTAAATGCTTTAAGTGGCAATAATTGGAAAGATTTTTTTAATAACACCAAAAAAATTATGCGGTTAGCAATTAAAAACAATGGAACAACTTTAAGTGATATGACTTATTTTTTGCCTTATGGTGAATTTGGTTCAAATCAGAATTTTTTAAAAATATATAGCAAAACAAATTGTTTTAATTGTGAACATATAATTGATAAAATATACATTAACCAAAGAGCTACATATTTTTGTAGGAAATGTCAAAAATTAAAAAATTAAAAGTTCAACTAAATAGAGACGGTTCTCTTGAATCGACTCACTTTGTTAATGTATATAAAAATGATCAAAAAGAATATGATTATTTTTTTCCAAGATCAGCTGTTAAACCTTTTCAACTTATCCCTCTTCTTTATGAAGCCCAAAATCAAAATATATTATTAACAAGTGAAGAAATAGCTATATTTTCATCTTCTCATTCTGGTCAAGAATTTCATACAGAATTAATTAAAACAATTGCAAAAAAATATGATTTAGATCTTGAAAGATTAGTTTGTGGAAAACAAAGACCTTTTCATGAACCTACCGCTGATAAATTACTTCAAAATAATAAAGAATTTACAAAATTACACCATAACTGCTCAGGAAAGCACCTTGCTATGCTTTTATTTTCAAAAATTCTTAACGAGGATAACAAAATTTATCATACCTTTAAAAGTAAAACACAATCGATAGTTAAAGAGTTCTTTCAATTTATTTTCACTGATAATGATATTGGTTTTGGCACAGACGGATGTGGTCTTCCAGCAATACATTTACGAACTGATAGTTTTTTAAAAGCGGTTAATAAGATAAAAACTACAGAATACTCTAATAATTGGTCTGATATGTTTAATTCTTACCATACAAACCCATTACTTATTGGCGGTGAAAATCGAACAGATACAAATATCATTCTCAATTCAAGCAAAACAGTTTTAGCTAAATCTGGTGCAGAAGGTGTTCTATTTGTTACAAATAACGATGAATCATATTTGTTTAAATGTATTGATGGAAGTAAAAGGGGAGTAGATTTAGCTGCAACTAAATACTTAAACGAAATAGCAATGGTTAATGAAAAACCCTTTCAATATTTAAGCAATCTTTATAGTTTAAATACTCAAAACACTAAGGCAGTCACGATAACTGTTTCTTAAATTTTTTCAATTTAAAGCAAATTATTCTATTTTTTACTATTATTAAGTTAACAACAGGGTAAATAATGTATTTAAAATCTTTAGATATTAATGGCTTTAAGTCATTCTATGAAAAAACTTCTGTTGACTTTTCAAATAAAGTCAATGTAATAGTTGGACCGAATGGTTCTGGTAAATCCAACGTCGTTGATGCAATTTCTTGGGTACTAGGTACTCAAAGTCCAGCAACCTTAAGAACTAATAAGATGGAAGATGTTATATTTGCTGGTACTGAAAAGTTGTCTCAAAAAGGTTTTGCAGAAGTTTACTTGAATTTTGAAGTGGATGAAAAATTATTCAATGGAAATTCTGAAATATCTATTGGGAGAAAATTGTTTAGGGATGGTACATCAGAATATTTTATGAACGGATTAAATTGCCGTTTGTTAGATATTCAAGAATTTTTAAATGATGTTGGGATTGGAAAGCAGCAACATATCATTATATCCCAGGGGCAAATAGCTGAAATTTTGAATTCTAAACCTGAAGATCACAGAACAACCATTGAAGAGGCAGCTGGAATTCTTCCACTTAGAGTTAAGAAAGAAAAATCATTAAAAAGAATTGAATCTGGCGAGAAAGAAATTAAGAGAGCAAAAGATGTTCTTCGTGAGATTAAAAAACAACTTAAACCTCTGCAAGATCAAGCAGAAAAAGCAAAAATACATGAAGAGAGTACAAAGCTCCTAAAGAGTAAAGTTATTGAACTGAATGTCATGATGTTTAGAAAATTTGATGATAAATATAAAAGTTTTGTAATTGAAGAAAATTCCTTAGATCAAAACTTAGAAGATATTAATAAAAAATTAAACACATTAAAAGATCAAAAAGGTCAGATAAATAATGAACTTGGTGATGGATACTCAATAGGTTCAACATTTAAAGATTACTCTGGAAAATTTTTAAATCTATCTGAGCAACTTAGGTCTTTAGCTCAAGTTGCATATGAGAGAAAAGATAATTTAGAACGTGAAGAAATTAAAGCTTCCGAAGAGCTAAATAAAACTATTAATAAAATAAATGAAAATAATAATCAAATATCAATGCTCACCTCTCAGTTGATGGATAAAAAGCAAAGCCTAACTAATTTAGAAAATCAAAGTGTAGACATTAAGTATCAAATTGAAGAGATTATTAAAAAACTATCTGCTTCTACAGAGGTAAATGAAGCAGTTTTAGAAAGTGAAATCAAACAAATTAGACAATCAATTGATATTACAAATAAAGATTTACAACTTTTTGAAAAGGAATTTTCAAAGTGGGAAGAAGATCTACAAATTTCAGAATCTTTGTTAAATGATTTAAACATAAAATTAGAATCGTATCAAATTCCAAAAGATTTAGTTGAAGAATTTCCGGCTCATACAAAAAAAATAATACAAAGAGAATTAGACATTAATAAAAATAATATTCTAAAAATCAATTTTGATTCTGAAAATTTAAATTCTGAACTTCTTAAGAAAGAAGAGCTCCTTTCAAATATTTTTCATAAAGAAGAATTTAAATCTGATATAAACAGACAAAAAGATGAATTAGAAAATAAACTTAAACAATTAGAACAAGATATAAGTCTTATTAGCAATCAACTTATTACATCTCAAGAAAGAATAAAAAATCTTTCTAACCAGAATACTGAATTAAATATTGTAAAAAAGAATCTTGAGGGAATTGATAGATTACATCAGAAGTCACAGTTATCTGAAATAATCAATTCTGCAAAAACTTTTATAGAGTTTACAAACTCAACTTCTAATAAATTAGAAATAGAATCTGAAAAATTTGACCAAAAATATGGAAATTCTAATAAGAAAATTGAAAGAATAGATGAACAAATTGAAAATTTAAATAATGAACTTTTCAATACAAAAGATAAATTAACTAATGTAGCAATCAAAAAATCTGAAATGGAGAGTTCTAAGGGCAATCATTACTCTAATTTAGTAAATATATATGGTTTGAATATTGATCAAATTAATCAATATGGAATTATTGCTGCAAATCAAAGTGAATTAGAAAATGAAATTAAACTTCTTGAAAACAAGTTAGAAGAGATAGGTACTGTCAATTACCTAGCAAAAGAAGACTTTGATTCTTTAAATCTCAGATATGAAGAAATACAGTCTACCATTGATGATTTACAGCTTTCAAAAAAAGAGTTGTTGTTAAACATTAAAGAAGTAGAAACTGAAATAGAATTCAGAATAGAATCATCATTTAATTCTATATCTGTACATTTTTCTGAAATATTTGAAACATTATTTCCAGGGGGTAAAGGATCACTTTCCTTCACTGATAAAACAAATATTTTAGAGACTGGCATAGAGATATCAGTACAACCAAGAGGCAAGAAAGTCAAAAAACTTTCATTATTATCTGGTGGAGAGAGATCATTGGCTGCAATTGCATTTCTATTTTCAATATTTAAATCTTTCCCGAGTCCATTTTATATTTTAGATGAAGTTGAAGCAGCTCTTGATGATGCAAATCTTCATAGAATGATTAATTTGCTCGATAAAATAAAAGAAGATGCACAATACATAATTGTTACACATCAACAACAAACCATGCATGCTGGAGATGTGTTATATGGTGTAACTATGGAGCCAGGTTCTGGATCTAGAGTGTTCACAAAGACAAAAGAAGATTTTGAAAGTTTAATAGGTACTAATGAAAAATAGCGACTTAGCTGATTTAGCTAGAAATATTGCAGAAAAAGCATATGCACCATATTCAAATTTTAGAGTTGGTGCAGCACTGATTACTGATTCTGGAAATATATATACTGGTTGCAATATTGAAAACGCATCATATCCAGCAACAGTTTGTGCGGAAGATGTTGCAGTTGTTAAGGCTATATCAGAAGGTGAAAAGAGTATTGACACAATTGCGGTTGCATGTATTGATGCTGAATCAGACACTGCAATATTTCCATGTGGAATTTCTCGTCAGAGATTAGCTGAATTTGACACAAAGAAAGTGATTGTTGTTGAGAAAGACGGTTACAAAGAATATACCTTTGACGAAATACTTCCTTATAATTTTAAATTTTAAAGATTTTGATTAATTTTTGGAATAACACTTAAAGTATCGCCAACAATACCTAAATCAGCTAATTGAAATATTGGTGCCTCTTCATCTTTATTAATTGCAATAATGAATTTTGAATCTTTCATGCCAACCTGGTGTTGCGTAGCTCCAGATATTCCACAGGCAATATAAACATCTGGTTTCACTGTTTTACCTGTTTGACCTACCTGCTGAGAATATGGCATCCATCCTGCATCTACAATTGCTCTAGTTCCGCCAATAGCTGCGTTCAATTTTGCTGCTAATTCTTCAACAATAACTAAATTTTCTTTATCTACCATTCCTCTTCCAGCTGAAATCACCACTTTTGAATCTTCCAATTGTGGTCCAGTTTTTTCTTCTTTATAAATGTCAAAAATAGCAACGTCAGAATTTTCAACTTCAATAGTTTCAAAATTATTATTTAATTCAACATCAGCGGGTTCAAAAGATTTAGGTCTTACTAATAAAAGAGAATGATTAGATGCAATCTTTGATTTATATAAACTTTCACCGCCATTTATGGAATTGATTGTTGAAACCGCATCTCCATTAATTTCAAAATCGATAACATTTGATACAGGACTTGAATTTAAGTCTACAGAGATAAAAGAAATCAGATCTCTACAAAGATATGTGGATGACCCTAAGATCAGGTTAATACCTTCATCATTCACAATTTTTGTAATCAAATCTGTAACTTTACTGAATTGTAAAGATTCACTGCTTCTTTTGATATAGGTTTGTTTAAAAGATTCAGAACCAATTGTTGGGTCATCGTCACTTCCTATTGTTACAACTTGATAATCGAGACTTTCATCTTGTGCTTTTTTAATTATCTCTAATGTTCCACTGCTAAGCGTTCCATTTAAAATTTCACCTAATATTAATGTTTTCATATAACCTTAAGTTCCTTAAGTTTGTCTACAATAACTTGGAAAGCTTCTCCTTCATCAATAATTTTTTCACCATTTTTTGAATTTTCAAGTGCTTCAATGCTGATAAATTCTAAGTTTTGATCTGTTGTGATGTTTAGCGTGCTTAATTCGACTTTTTCTATTGGTTTCGACTTTGCAGCCATAATATCTTTAAAATTCGGATATCTAGGTTCTACACCTCCAGCAGTTACTGATATAACACAATTTTGTGGCATTTTTACTTTTTCAGATCCCTCTGATGTTTGCCTAGTAAGTGATACATCGTCACCAATTTCTATAGCTTTAACATAAGATATACAATCTAAGTTCAAAAATCTTGAAACTTGTTGTGGTACCGTTCCTGAATAACCATCAGTAGATTCGGTACCAAAAATAACAATATCTGCGTTGGTTGTTTTTGCGAGTTCACTTAAAACATTAGCTGTCATTAAAGAATTAGCGCCTTTTAAAGAGTCATCATCTACATATAATGCTTTATCTGCACCCATCTGTAATGCTTGTTGTAAGCCTTTCATAGTTCCTGCGGGACCCATAGAAATAATCGTAACTTCAGCATCAAACTTTTCTTTTAACTGAAGTGCTATTTCAATACCATACCTGTCAGTATCGTCTAAAACTTGTTCTTCAGGCCTGACGATTATCCCATTGTCATATGATGTTTCGTTTGCTGGATCCGGAATCTGTTTAGCGCATACAGTGATGTTCATAGATTTTATATTAATTAGAATTAATTATTACCGATATTTATTTCAGACAAAAATTCTTTCATAAAGTTTTGAAGTTTTACTTTAGATTTCTCAGCAATTTCAATTACTTCATTATGATCTAATGGATTCTCGCTTATTCCAGCGGCTAAATTAGTAACTAATGAAAAAGCTACAGTTTTTATACCTGCATGCTTGGCTACAATTGCTTCAGGAACTGTTGACATTCCAACAAGATCAGCTCCTATATTTTTAGCAAAATTTACCTCTGCAGGTGTTTCATAAGAAGGACCAGTAAACCAGGCATATACACCAGTTTTAAACTCAAAATGATTTTTCGCTACTTTTTCTGCTAACGTCAACAATTCAGAATTGTACACTTCAGACATATCTGGAAATCTTGGTCCAAATTCTTCTAAGTTTTTACCAATTAATGGATTATCACCAGTTAAATTAATATGGTCAGTAATCGCAACAATATCACCAGGGATATACTCTGAAGAAATCCCTCCAGCGGCATTTGTAAGTATTAGAGTTTTTGCACCTAGCATTATAAATGTTCTTATTGGGATAACTAATTCTTGAATAGGGTAACCTTCATAAAAATGAGCACGACCAGACAGAATTGCAGTTATTTTTCCCTCAATATTTACAATACTTAATTTCCCAGAATGACCTTCGATAGAAGGCTGTAAAAAATTGGGTATTTCAGAATAATTTAATTGATATAAGGGTTTGTAGTTCTCTTCAAAACCACTCATACCAGATCCTAATACAATTACAGATTCTATAGTTTTTCCTTCAATGATTTCTGAGATAAAGGCTTTAGACTCTGTTATTTTTTCGATCATTTGATATTAGGTTAATAAGTTAAATTCGATTTAAAAAGCTTTTACCTGGAAATATATTATTTAACTCAAAAAAATCACAGATTGTTGAAGCTACATTATAGAAACCTTCAAGATCACCAATATATTCTGCTTTACCATTTTTTTTATAAGCAACCATCGGCACATATTCTCTTGAATGATCTGTTTTACCATCTGTTGGATCTGTACCATGATCACCTGTAAAAATTATTAGGTCGTTTTCACTCATGACATCTAAAATTCCTTGAATTTTCCTATCAATAAGTTTTAATCCTTCATAATATCCATGTGGATCTTCTCTGTGGCCATACAGCATATCTAAATCAACTAAATTAACAAAAATAAAATCATGGTTACCATTTTTGGCTTCATTATGTAGGTATTCAAGTCCATTTGAGTCACCCTCAGTATGTACAGCAGTTGTCAAAAACATTTCTCCAAATAAATCGCTAATCTTACCTATTCCATATGTAGATAGATTATTTTTATATAAATAACTTAAAATTGTTTCGCCTGGAGGATTCATGCCAAAATCTTTTCTATCATAAGTTCTAACAAAATTGTCATATTCTCCAATAAATGGTCTCGCTATTACTCGTCCAATATTGTATTCATCACAATATTTTCTTGAAATCTCGCATATTTTGTAAAGTTCCTCAACAGAACAAACATTTTCGTGAGCGGCAATTTGAAAAACTGAATCTCCAGAAGTATATAAAATTAATTTTCCCGATGATAGATGCTCTCTTCCCAATTCTTTTAATATTTCAGTACCTGATGCATGTTTGTTGCCTATGAATTCAATATTTGCTTCTTTTTGAATTGAGTGAATTAACTCCTGAGGGAATCCTTCAGGATAAGTTGAAAAATCTTGTTCAGTTATTAAACCTGCGAGTTCCCAATGTCCAGTAGTAGAATCATTTCCAATTGACTTTTCTGAAAGTCTGCCAACAGTAGCAATATGGTTAGTATCCATATTTTTTACTTCAGTAATTTTTCCAAAACCTAACTTTTCCATAGTTGGTAAATTGACACCACCTACAGCATTCGCAACATTTGAAAGAGTATTTGTTCCTAAATCACCATATTTATCCGCATCAGGTGCTTCACCAACTCCTAAAGAATCAATAACGACAAGAAAACATCTTTTCATTAAGTTGTACCAAAAAGCCTATCTCCCATATCTCCAAGGCCTGGAACTATATACCAACTTTCGTTAAGTTTTTCGTCTATATTACCTGTTATCAATGTAATATCTGGATGCTCTTTTTCTAACCGTTCAATACCCTCAGGGGCAGAAATAACAGTTAGAGCAATAATTTCTTTTGGTTTTTGTTCCTTTACTTTATCAATGGCAAAAGATAGAGAACCTCCAGTAGCAAGCATAGGTTCTAATATAAAAATGTTTTTGTTATTTAAATCAGGTAAATTTTCATAATAATATTCAGGTTCTGCAGTTTCTTCATTTCTTTGAACACCAATATACCCAAATGAAACATTTGGTAAAAGCTCTTTAACTCCATCCATTAAACCTAGTCCAGCTCTTAGTACGGAAATAGCAACACTGTCGTTTTCTACTTCATAACCCTTAGTATCTACTAATGGTGTAGTTATATTTTTTTCTTTTAATGAAATATTTTTAGTACCTTCAATAAAAAGTAAATATGAAAGCTTGGTTGCGTATGCTCTAAATTCTTCACTATTGGTATTTTCGTTTCTGAGTATTGTTAAATAGTGACTTTTAAGTGGATGAGATAATTCAATTACTTGCATTAAAAATTAGGTTAGCAAAACATTAAATCTTTTCTAGTTATTTTTGATAAGAAGTTAATCTAATAAAAGTACATTTTATGCTCTACTTAATGTAATATAATGTATTGCTATTTAAAAAAGGAAATTAATGCCTGTAAAGATAAGACTTGCACAAAGAGGTAAGAAAAAGAATAGAACATACAGAGTAGTTGTTGCCGATTCTCGCTCACCAAGAGATGGAAAGTTCATTGAGGACTTGGGTTACTATGATCCACATCATAACCCTTCAAAAGTCGAAATTAATGTTGATAAAGCTGTGTCATGGTTAGACAAGGGAGCTCAGCCATCAGAGCGTGCACAAAAATTATTAGAAATTTCTGGGGCATGGGCTCAGTGGAGATCATCAAAGGGAGAAGTTGTTTCTATTCCTACTGCTCCTGCAGAAAAAGTTAAAAGCAGTTCAAAGGCAAATAAAAAGAAAGAAGAAGCTACTCAAGAAGAAACTTCTGAAGAATCTTCAGAAGATACAGAAGAGGAATAATTTATGGCCGCAGGTTCAATTGTAAAAAACGTAGTTGAATATATTGTTACGCAAATTGTGGAGGACACAAAGTCTGTGAAAGTCGACATTGCAGATTCAGATGATGAAAATGTAACAATTGAAGTTAGAACTTCTCCAGATGATATGGGAAGAGTTATTGGTAAAAGAGGAAGAGTTGCTAGAGCGATTCGTACAGTAGCTCAAGCAGCAGCAGATGAAGAAGGTCTTCAATCTAGCGTAGAATTTATTGACTAATAATACTTTATATCAAGTTGCTAAATTAGGTAAACCTCACTCACTTAGGGGATTTCAATATATAAACATAGACAATTTTTTTAGAAGGTTTGACTTAAGCAATATATCAATGCAAGTTGGTAATGAAGAATTAATAGTTGAGAATTTTAAAACCCACTTAAAAGATAGAAATCTAATTAAATTTAAAGATTTTGATACTATTGAGTCAATTGAGAGATTAAGGGATAAGGTTGTCTCTATTTCAGATAAATATAAAAATGATTTTCTAAATGATAGTAAATTACCTTGGCCTGGTTTTTTTATAAATAAAAACTTAGGTAAATCAGATTTAGTTTTACTTGGGTTTAATTTTTCTCAAAACTTTACATTTTGCGAAGTTTCTAATTTAACTGATTTTCCAATTCCTTATAATGATAAGTTTTTTTCATATCAGAATAATCAACTTATTTTAATTAATGACAACCTAACTGTTTAACCAGTCAAAAATTAAATTACTATATTTATCTTTTACCATATTTTCTGGATGCCATTGAATACCAATAGCATTCCATTCATTAGTAGTTTCAATTCCTTCAATCACACCATCATTTGATTTTGCAGTTATTTTTAAATCTTCACCTAATTTATCAATACCTTGATGATGTATAGAATTTACCATTATGTTTTTTTCTTTAATTATTTCAAATAGTTTTGATTCTTCATAAACTTCAATATCATGAATGTGAGATCGAGCATCTTCGAATGGTTTATCGTGCTCAATTTCTTTAAAACCTGAATCATTAAGATCTTGATATAAAGTACCGTTTTTATAAACATTCAATAATTGATGTCCTCTACATATTGCAAGAGTTTTAACATTGTTTTCTTCTGCAGATTTGAGTAGATTCAATTCAGTAAAATCTCTATTGTCTGATATTCGAATTGTTTTAGAATCAATTTTTTGGTTATACCTTTCTGGGTTTATATCTCCACCTCCAGAAATTATCAAAGCATCAAATTTTGAAGCATCAATTTCAAGATTATCATTTTGTGGACCAATAACTATTGCAGTATTCCCAAATTTGTTACATAAGTTTATAAAATCATTGTTTATTACAACACATGGAATATTTCCAGGTGCCATTTGAACATCTTTTATTCCAGTTGAGATTCCAATTAATTTATTCATATACAAAAATACATTGAACTTCCACTGACACATTCAGTGGTAAGCTGGCAACTCCAACAGCAGACCGTGTTGACTTTTCGTCAAAATATTCTGCAAGCTTATCCGTAAAACCATTCAATACTTTTGCATGATCTTGAAAATCATTATCAGCATTTACAAATCCCAATACATTTACAGGCTGTAGATTTTCAATTTCACCATTTGCTAAAAGTGTAGATATAGTTAATTCAGCACATAGGGAAGCAGCCTCATAACCATCTTCTATTGATACCTCAGAAGGTATCTTTCCTTGATATTTTTTCTTTTCAGTAAATGGAACGTGGCCAGATGTATATATGTAATTTCCAACTTTTTTATATGTTACATAATTTCCAATAGCCGATGGTGCAACTGGTAATTCTTTATCCATTATCTAGTAAGTTTCCAATTAAATCTACAACTCTATTTGAATATCCCCACTCATTGTCGTACCAGCAAACTACTTTTACATGATTTCCTTCCAGTAACTGAGTAGACGAAGCATCGTATATACTTGAATGCGGATTGTTCAAAATATCAGTAGATACAAGAGGAACTTCTGAATACTCTAATATTCCATTTAACTCATTATCTGCAGCATTCTTAACTGCCTTATTGATATCATCTATAGAGACTTTTTTTTCTAATTCAACGACAAGATCAACTACGCTTCCATCAGGAACTGGTACTCTCATAGCCATTCCATCTAATTTACCATTAAGTTCTGGAAGAACCATACCAACAGCTTTTGCTGCACCTGTTGATGTAGGGATAATATTTTGAGTTGCACTACGCCCTCTTCTAAAGTCACTATGGGTAGTTTCAGCTAATGCTTGATCATTAGTATATGCATGTACAGTTGTCATCAATCCGGATATAATTCCAAAGTTATCATCTAAAACTTTTGCTATAGGAGCTAAACAGTTTGTAGTGCAGGATGCATTTGATACTATTTTATCTTCAGGCTTAAGATCACCATCATTGACACCTAGGACTATAGTTGCATCTATATCGTCTTTTGGAGGTACAGTAAGTAATACTTTTTTAGCTCCAGCATCAAGATGCTTATTTAATGATTCACTATCTCTAAATATTCCAGTTGATTCAACAACAACATCAACATCCATTTCTTTCCAAGGAAGCTCCGCAGGGTCTTTAATTGAAGTCAATTGTATAGTTCTATCATCTACAATTAATTTGTCCCCAGCAACGCTTACCTTGCTATCTAATATTCCCATTACTGAGTCATGTTTAAGCAGATATGCAAGATTTTCATAGTTCCCTAAATCATTTATTGCCACAACATTTATATCAGAATCATTTTCTACAATAATCCTTAGAATTGATCTACCAATTCTTCCAAAACCATTTATAGCAACGTTACCCATTTAAAGTTCCTGTCCCAATCGTTTGATAGTGTCAATTATTCTTGCAGCGTAACCCCAGCCGTTATCAAACCAAATTATTAATTTTATTTTCTTATTATTGATACCCATTGTAGCAAGACCATCTATCAGTCCAGAAAATGTGCTTCTGACTACATCAGACGAAACAATTGGGTCGTATGTAATTCCGATTATATTTTTTAAATCATTTTCTGAATAGTTTTTTAGCAGATTGTTAATTTCTTCAATAGTCGTTTCTTTTTTAATATCTATTGTTAGGTCTACTGTACTTCCATCAGGAATCGGAACTGTCATTGATGAGGATGCTATTTTATTTTTTAAAAAAGGAAGTACATTTACAATTACTTCTGATGATTTAGTAATACTAGGTATTATATTTTCGCCAGCGGCCCTATTTAGTCTAAAACCTTCACCAGCTACATCAGCTAATCTGTTTGAGTTCGAATATCCATGCACAGTTGTTAAAAAAGCTCTTTCTACGCCTACGTCTTTATTTAAAGCTTTTAGTATTGGTGCAACAGCATTTGCAGTATTTGATCCTAGAGAAAACACATTTGATTTAAAATCAATATTTTCATCGTTTGCACCAGGTACAAAAATTTGGATATCTTTAAAATTTTCTGGTGTAGAGGCAACTATTACTTTTTTACAGCCTTTTGATAAATGTACATCAACTTCTTCTTTTGTTTTTGGTTTACCAGTTGCAAGTACTACAACATCTGTCCCAATTTTTACCCAATCAGCTTCATCTCCATCTTTCCAAGAGTTAAATATAATTTCTTTTCCATCTACAACAATACCTGTTTCTGTCTCATGGATTTCAGCATTCAATTTTCCGTATATAGAATCATATTTGAGTAAATAAATTAAGTTTTTTTTATCAGCAGTATCAGATATTGAGACTATGTTAATGTCTTTGTCTCCCAATGTCTGTCTAAATAGATCTCTACCTATTCTTCCAAAACCAACAAGTGATATATTTGTCATTAACCCTCACAAAACTATTGATTAATTGTTGTTACAATCAACTAATAATATACCTTAAAAACACTAAGTATGAGAGAATTAAGAAGAAATATTCACGATTCAATTTTTGGATCTGAACCAACTGAAGATTTGCTTACTAAAGCATTTGATAGAAAAAAAAATTATTTCGGGAATACAATAACCTACAGTCCAAAAGTATTCATACCACTTACGACAATGTGTAGAGATAGTTGTGGATATTGTACTTTTGTTAAATCACCAAATGAAGGCGGAACATATTTAAACGAAGAAGAAGTTTTAAGTATTGCAGGTGCTGGTGATGAAGCCGGTTGTTACGAGGCTTTATTTACATTAGGGGATAAGCCTGAATTAAAATGGGACTTTGCATTGACTCAACTCGAGCAACTTGGATTTTCTTCAACTCATGATTACTTAATCAATTCAATGCAAAAAGTAAACAAAACGTTTAAGCTATTTCCACATGCAAATCCTGGATTGATGAGTTTTGAAGAAATAAAAGAGCTAAAAAAATATTCACCATCCGGTGGCTTAATGATTGAAACATTTTCAAAAAATATATATGATAAGGGGCAAGCTCATTACAAAACTCAAACAAAATTTATCGATCTTAGAATTGAATCTCTAGAAAATGCTCTAGAAGCTATGTACCCTGTAACTACAGGACTTCTTTTAGGGCTTACTTCTACCAAAGATGAAGTGGTAGATGACATAACAAACCTAATATTATTGATTCAAAATAATATGGCTATTCAAGAGATTATCCTTCAAAATTTTAGAGCTAAAAAAAATACGATTATGAAAAATAATTCTGAAATTACAAATGACTTATTTTTAAGAATAATTGCGACTACTAGAATTTATTCTCCTTCTCATATTTCAATTCAAGTTCCTCCTAATTTGTCGCCAGACATAAATTTGTTTCTTAAAAGTGGAATAAATGATCTTGGTGGTATTTCGCCATTGACTATAGATTGGGTAAATCCAGATCACCTCTGGCCAAATATAAATAAATTAAAAAATGATACTTTATTAACTGGTCAAGTACTTAAAAAAAGACTTCCAATATATCCAGAATTTATAAAAAAAGAATGGTTAAACGGCGAAATTTTTGAAAAAGTTAATAATATTATTGATACAGATGGATATCCAAAAGACTCACATGAATAAAAACGTTTCTTTTTTAAGAATAAGACCATGCGATAACAATAATGAAATTTATCTAAATTCTAGAAGAAAAGAGGGTACATCTGCTTTTTTAATTAAAAGTGAATTAGGTCTTGATGTTATGGAAATTCATAAAAAAGATTTTCAAACCTTATCTAATGATGCATCAGTAGATTCTGATTGTTGGATAATTAATGACAATAATTGGAAAAATTTTAAGGATATAAATCCCAAAAGAATTGTTTATGATTTTAAAAACAATAAAGAAACTTCTCTTGAAGTTATCGATAGATTGAAGCCCTACACTGTATTGGTTTCAAATTCATTAGATATTAATTTTTTAAAAGCAATAAACACAAAAACTAAATTTATTACAACAGCATACGTTGACACTATTGATGAAGCACTTGACTACATTAAAAAAGGAATAACGGATTTATTGCTGAGAGATTGGAGTTCAGCACAAATTGATGAATTACAAAATATTGATGGTTTTAATTTTTATGAGAGAACATTGCTTTCACCAGTTTTTTCAATTGATGAAGCAAGGAATGAATTTACTAAAGAACGTTTTTTTAGATATTTAAGTACAAGAAATGTGAGAGGATTTAGAAGAGAGAAAACTGAATGGTTTCCTGGCAGTGGAAAAAACATACCTCAGTTAAACAATTTTGTCTATAACAATAAAAGCCAAATCAAACATTTTAAAATAGATGAGATTTTAAATAATGTACTAAATGGTTATCAGATTAATGATGAAGAATTAAACCTACTATTTAATACTGCTGGTGAAAAAATAAATGATATCGCTGATGTTGCAAATCAATTAAATTTCCTAAAAAATGGTAATAAAGTATCTTTTGTTAAAAACAGAAATATCAACTACACAAATCAATGCTATTACAAATGTGGCTTCTGTGGATTTTCAAAAGGTCCAAAAAGTTTTAATCTTAAAGAAAAACCATACTCTATTGATATCCAAGAAGTAGTAGATAGAACTGCTGAAGCTTTTGAAATGGGAGCTTCAGAAGTATGTTTGCAAGGCGGAATACATCCTGATTACACTGGTGAATTTTATTTGAATATGGTGAAAGAGATAAAACAAACTATTCCAGAAATGCACATTCATGGCTTTACGCCTTTAGAAATATGGCAAGGTGCTGAGACAATAAATTTGAGCATTGAAGATTATTTAAAACTTCTTTTAGATGCTGGTCTAAATACCTTACCTGGAACTGCAGCTGAAATATTAGATGATAGAGTCCGAAAATATTTGTGTCCGGACAAAATAACATCATCTCAATGGGCGTATGTGATGGAAGTAGCACACAGTTTAGGAATGAAATCTACAGCAACAATCATGTTTGGACATATAGATGATATAGACTCGTGGGTTAATCATTTCTCACTAATAAAGAATATCCAATTAAAAACGGGAGGTTTTACAGAAGTTGTACCCCTGCCTTTTGTACATATGGGATCTCCAATTTATCTGCAAGGAAAAAGCATGCCAGGTCCTACGTGGGATGAAGTTGTCTTAATTCATTCACTTGCTCGAATATATTTTTCAAATGTTATTAATAATATACAGGCAAGTTGGGTCAAGCTTGGACATGATGGAGCTGGTAAATTATTAGATGCAGGTGTCAATGATTTAGGAGGTACATTAATTAATGAAAATATTAGTAGAGCTTCCGGAGCCGACCATGGTCAAGAAACTACAGATCAGCAATTTATAGATATAATTGAAAATTGCAACAAAACACCTATATTAAGAAATACTCTTTACACAGAATTTAAAAATCCTAAAACTTTAATCCCATATTCATGAATACATATAATGTCATTACACTCTTCCCTAACTTAATTGAGGAGTGGAAAAATATAGGCATTGTGAGACAAGCTATTAAAAATCAGTTGGTAAATATTCAAACTACAAACTTAAGGGAATTTGGAATTGGAGAATATAAACAAGTAGATGATGCTCCATATGGTGGGGGACCTGGAATGGTATTAATGCCTGAGCCATTAGATAATGCGATTAACTCTTCAAATTCAGAGGTTAATGTTTTTCTAACTCCATCAGGAGAGCAGTTGGATGAAACTCTATTAATTAAATTATTATCATTTAAGTCCATAAATCTAATTGCAGGAAGATATGAAGGTTTTGATCAAAGAATCTTGGATATGCATGCAGATTATAAAGTTTCTATTGGACACACAGTCATTTCTGGAGGTGAAGTTCCAGCGATGTATATGCTCGAAGCTTTAATAAGAAGGATTCCAGGAGTATTAGGCAATCCAGATTCATTAAAGTATGAAACATTTAATGACAATAAATATGATTTTCCTGTCTATACAAGGCCGGAAACATTTAAAAATCTGTCTGTACCTGAAGTTTTACTTTCTGGTAACCATAAAGATATCGAAGAGTGGAAAAAGAATAATTTAAAAGACATATAAAGTCTATTTACTTATATAATTCATTTCTGGAGTGATTATGGATCTAATCGAAAACATTGAAAAAGAGTATTTAAAAGAAGATTTACCAGAATTCAAATCTGGGGACACTGTAAAGGTTAATGTTAAAGTCTCTGAAGGAAATAGAGAGAGAATTCAAACATTTGAAGGAGTTATTATAGCCGTCAACGGTGTTGGCATTAACAAGACTATTACAGTTCGAAAATTATCATTTGGAGTTGGTGTAGAAAGAATATTTCCTGTACATGCACCAATTGTTGATTCCTTAGAAGTTGTTAGAAAAGGTAAAGTAAGACGCTCAAAACTTTATTATCTTCGGGATCGAGTAGGTAAATCTGCAAAAATTAAAGAAGATCGTAATTAACTAATTATTATTAAATTATTATCAAAAAACTATTTAAATTAATTTCAACAATCGTTTTAGCTGTTCTTGTAGCTACATTAGTTAGGACATTGTTAATTCAGATATATTATATTCCTTCAACATCAATGGAACCTACATTAAAAATAGATGACCGAGTCCTTGTTGTAAAAGATACAATTGTGCAATTAGATATCGCTAGTGGCGATATTGTAGTTTTTTATAATAATGACTCCGAACACTCTATCAGTTTCTTTCAAGAATATATAGATGGGTTACAAATCTGGAAAATAAGTGATATAAATTCTCAAGAAAATACTGCAATTATTAAAAGAGTGGTTGGAGTAGGAGGCGATACAGTTGAAATATTAGAAAATGGGGAAGTGTTCGTCAATAATTCAAAATTCACAATATTTAATATTGATGAAGGAGTGAACTTCAAGAGAGAAACATTTTTAATTCCTGAAAACGAGATTTTTGTATTGGGAGACAATAGACCAAACAGTCAAGACTCCAGATATATTGGAACTATTCCTATGAGAAATATTATTGGCAAAGCTACTCATTTGATTTATCCATTAGAAAACTTTAAGAAGTTAGATGATTGAAGATAAAATTTGGAGCTCCAATCCAAGTACATACATCATTGGAAGTGATGAAGTTGGGAGGGGTTCTTTTGCTGGACCAATTGGAGCAGCTTCTGTAAGAATCAATTACGAACATATAGATTTATTACTTGACGTTAAAGATTCAAAAAAGTTATCTCCAAAAAAAAGAAATCAAATTTTTGAATTAGTACAAGAAAGTGAAATTGAATATTCCTATATAGAACGTGATAATGAATTTATTGATCTATATGGAATTAAGCTTGCAAATGAAAAAGTCTTAGAAGATTCTATTTCTTCAATATTTCAAGATGGAGATATTGTATATGTTGATCATTTTAAGATTTCTAAGTTTAATGCCATCTCACTTATTAGGGGTGAAGATAATTGCAGGCCAATTGCTCTAGCAAGTATTATCGCAAAAGTTCTTAGAGATAATTTCATGATTGAGATATCAAATAAATACAGTAGATATGCATTTGATAAAAATAAAGGTTATGGAACTAAAGAGCATAGATTAGCTATTAAAAAATATGGACTTACAGATGTCCATCGCAAATCTTTTAATTTAATGCCCAAATAACAACAATTATTGTTAGAAGAAGAGCTGAAATTATATTTAGATAATCTGTTTTATTTGCTTTGTAAGGTTTATTCGGATCAAATCCCATACATACATTCTAAATAGATTTGTATTAAACTTTAAAATATGACACTTGAATCAAATATTGTAAATGAGATTAAATTCTTGCAATTTAATGATGAAAAAGCAATGAATGCTATTAGTGCTGATGATTGGATAAAACTGCAAGAAGAGATTGATTCATTTGAAAATAGTGATCAAAAGTATTTGGTAATCAAACACATCAATGGTAATTATTCTGCTGGAGCTCAATTAGGTGAGACAGTTAATGCTCTTATGGATGATGTTTCGAAAGCAGCCATAAAAATGTGGAATTGCAAAAAACCAATAATTTCTCTTGTTGATGGAATTGCTGCAGGTGCAGGAGCGAACATGATGCTTCTAAGCGATTTTATTATTGCTACTCCACAGACAAGATTTATTGAAGTTTTCGTTAGAAGGGGATTAGTTGTTGATTTTGGAGGCTCATGGGTATTACCAAGAATAATAGGTATTCAAAAGGCTAAAGAATTAATGATGACATCTAATGAAATCAATGGTGAAGAATTAGATAGATTAGGTGTCCTTTACAAGCTAACAAATGCAGAAAATATGGATACAGAATTTAAAAATTTAATTGAGAATTTAAACAAACAAAGTTTCATATCTATATGTATGGTTAAACAACAAATCAAAGATGGTCTAGATTTAACATTTGAAAAATCGATAGGAAATGAAACTATTAATCAAAATAGTAGATTTCAGCATTCAGACGTAGCTGAGGGTATGTCTGCCTTTTTTGAAAAAAGACAACCAGATTATAAAAATACATTGGATGAATAAAATAATTGTATAAATATTCATTTAAGTGTATTTTTATGCAATAATTTGTACTTAAGAAATTGGAGGTTTACTAAGTGAAAACTAGAAAATCACTCCTTTTAATTTTTGTTCTAGCATTGGTAGCTGCTGCTTGTTCAACCGCTGCAACTCCATGTGATGAAGTAGAAATTACAACAGGAGAAAACGGATTACCTGATTTAGGTGGTTGTGAATTTACATTTGCTGTAGAGAATGCATATTTACCATTCAACTATATTGATGCAGCTGATGGAGAAGCTAAAGGCTGGGACTATGATGTATTTAATCATATGGGCGAACTTATGAATTTCGTTCCTGTTTATGTACCAGCAGCTTGGGATGGAATGATACAAGCTGTAGCTGATGGACAATTTATGATTGCTGGTGACGGTATCACAATCACAGCAGAGAGAGATGAAATTATTGACTTTTCTAATGGTTACATCAATCTTGCCCAAAGAGTACTTGTTGCAGTCGGTAACGACGAAATTACAAGTATTGATGATCTTAAAAATGGAGACTATACAGTTGCAACTCAAAAAGGAACTACAAACTATGAGTTTGCTGTTGCTGAATTAGGTGAAGACAAAGTTAAAGCATTTGATGATTTTAACTTTGCTATCCAAGCTGTTATCTCTGGCGATGCAGATGCGTCTATTATTGACGAAACTGCTGGTTTAGGATATATGGGTGCAAATAAAGATCAAGTTAAATTGGTTGGTGGAGATTTAACATCTGAACAACTAGGTTTCGCATTTCCTAATGGAAGCCCGTTAGTAGATGTTGTTAATCAAGGCCTTGCAGCTATGGAAAAAAGTGGAAAACTTGCAGAAATAAATGCAAAGTTCTTTTCACCAGATTTTACAGTTACTTATGATGATATAGCAGAGTGTGATGAAGACATTCCAGCTGAATATCTTCCTGAGGATTGTGACGTATAAATAAATAATTTATTTATATATAAATTTGTAATAGGCACGGAAAACCGTGCCTATTGCTTTATTATTAGAAAAATAGATGAAAATTAAAAATTTATTCAAACCTGATAATTGGTGGTTACTGATATTGATTGGAATCATTTCTTGGATGATTTATGTCATCTTTTCTAATCCAGAATATAACAAAGCCTTCAATTTTATTCTTCCTGGTCTTTCCATAACTTTTTTATCAACAATTATCTCATTTGTAATTGCATTATTTTTGGGCTTGATATCTGGAATTGGGCGTATTTCTAAAAATAAAATTGCAAGTACGATTTCCAGAACTTATATAGAATTTATAAGAGGCGTACCTGTTCTGATTTTAATTTTTACTATTGCATTTGTTGTAGTTGTAAGAGGTGCTGAATTCTTCAACATTAATAATGGGAATGTTCCTATGCTTGTAAGAGCAATAATTGCCTTATCAGTATTTTACGGTGCATATATTGCTGAAGTCTTTAGAGCTGGTATAGAATCTGTACCTGTAGGTCAGAGAGAGGGTGGGGCATCTCTTGGTTTAACAGACAGGCAAGTTATGAGATTTATAGTCTTACCTCAAGCTTTTAGAAATATGCTTCCAGCTCTAGGAAATGATTTTATATCAATGATGAAAGACTCTTCTTTGTTATCAGTTCTAGCTGTTGAAGATTTGACTTACAGAGGAAGACTGTATTCAGGAAGTACATTTAGATTTGCAGAGACATATCTTGTACTTACTGTTTTATATTTGATAATAACTTTGATACTATCAGGACTACAGAGAAGGCTTGAGAAAAGACTTGAATCTAAATAATCTATCGGATAGAAACAAAGTACTTGAAGAATATTTAATCTATATCAATAATGTGAAAAATTATTCACAAAATACAATCAAATCATACAACTCTGACATAAAACATTATTTTGAAAATACAGAGAGCGTTGGAGAATTCTCGAGTTATCTAAAACATTTAAACAAGAATAAATATTCAAAAACTTCTATTAATCGTAAAATCACTTCAATCAGGACTTTCTTATCTTGGGCTGTTGACAATAATTACTTTAATCAAAACCAAATAAAAATTGTAAACAATTTAAAAGTAGAGAAAAAACTGCCAAATGTTTTAACTGCATCATATATAAATAGACTCCTAGACAGTCTTCCTGAATCTTCTGAAAAAGATATAAGAGATAAAGCAATTTTAGAATTAATGTATTCATCTGGTCTGAGAGTCAGTGAAGTTTCAAATTTAACTTTAAAAAGTATTAACAAAAATAATTCTATAAGAGTTTTAGGTAAGGGGAGTAAAGAAAGAGTTTTACCTATGACCAAAAGAGCATATGTCAGTACAAAAAAATATATTGAGACTTCAAGGCCAAAATTTGAGAATGATAAGTCAAAAAATTATCTTTTTCTTGGTGTAAGAGGAGGTCAATTAAGCGACAGAGAAATTAGAAGGATCGTTAAATTTAGAACTGGAACATTTCCACATAGCATTAGGCATACTTTTGCAACACATTTATTAGAGGGCGGTGCTGATTTGAGAATAGTTCAAGAACTACTTGGTCACAACGACCCTAGTACAACACAAATTTATACTCATGTATCTAAAAAGCAACTCCAAAAAAAATACAAACAATCTCATCCGAGGGGTTGAATAATATCTTTTTGATATTAGAATTCAAATGAAAATAGACACCATATTTGCAAGTTTCCTTGGTGAACGAAAGTTTGGAAACCGCTTAGGCAAGGAATATGGGATGTATTAACCAAAGGAGAAATATTGAGTACAACAATGAAAGACCTGCTTGAAGCGGGCGTACATTTTGGTCATCAAACACAAAGATGGAATCCCAAAATGGATAAATTTATCTACGGAGCTAAAAGTGGTATTCACATTTTAGATCTCAGAATCACTTATGACGCTATTGAACAAGCTCAGGAATATGTACAAAAGTTAGTTGCAAATAGTGGAAAGGTTTTATTTGTAGGAACTAAACCACAGGCTCAACAAGTAATTGAAGATCAAGCAATTCGAGCTGGCATGCCTTATGTGAATTTTAGATGGTTGGGTGGTATGCTCACAAATTTTAAAACAATTATAAAACGGGTAGTTTATCTAAAGGAATTAAAATCTTTAGAGTCTTCAGGTGAAATAAACGCATATACAAAATCTGAAAGATTAAGGATTAAAAGAGAAATTGAAAAACTTACTAAATCAATTGGCGGAATTGTAAATTTAAACAAACTTCCGGATGCAATTTTTGTCGTAGATCTCTCAAATGAATCTACAGCCATTACTGAAGCTCAAAAATTAGGCATTCCAGTTATTGGTTTAGCAGACTCAAATGTAAATCCTGAAGGAGTTGAAATTGTTATACCTGGTAATGACGATGCAATTAGATCAATTGAGTTAATTGCTTCAGCAATTGCTGACGCTTGTCTTAAAGGTTCAGGAAAAAGAAGTGAAGTTGAGAATAAGGAGAAAGAATAATGTCAATTTCAGCAGCTGATGTAAAAAAACTACGTGATATGACTGGTGCTGGAATGATGGATGCCAAAAAAGCTCTGTCTGAAAGCAATGGAGATTTTGATAATGCTGTTAAGTATCTTAGAGAAAAAGGCTTAGCAGACTCGAAAAAAAGAGCTGATAAAGAAGCCAACCAAGGAACTATTGGTGACTATATACATTTTCAACAGGATAGAGCTGTTGCTGGTGTACTAGTCGAACTTGCATGTGAAACAGATTTTGTTGCTAAATCAGATGAATTTAAAAACGTTGCTAAGCAAGTAGCTATGCATATAGCAGCTCTAAAACCTGAATTTTTAGATGTTGGAGATGTTCCCTCAGAAAGAATTGAGGAAGAAAAAGAAATTATTAAAAAGCAATCCGAAAATGAAGGAAAGCCAGCAGATGTTATAACAAAGATTGTTGATGGAAAAATTTCATCTTTTTACAAAGATTATGTTTTGAATGAACAAACATTTTGCAATCCAGAATTTTATGAGGGTCAAGTTGGTACAATGATTGAAGAGCTATCTGGAAAATTAGGTGAAAAAATTTACATTAAGAAATTTTCGAGAATTGAGGTTGGTACTTAATAATGAGTAGGGTTCTACTAAAACTTTCTGGAGAATCCTTTTCTAATCCTGAAACTAATTTTGGAATTGAACCAAAGGTAATTGAAAGAATCGCTTCTGAGATAACAGCAGCTAATAATGAGAATATTCAAATAGGTGTTGTTGTAGGCGGTGGTAACTTTTTTAGAGGCGTACAAGAATCTGCAAAAAACATGGCACAAGCAAATGCAGATTACATGGGAATGTTAGCAACAGTTATAAATGCTGTCGCTTTAAAAGATGCTTTAGACAAGAACGGTACACAAACGCGAGTCCAATCCGCTATAACCATGACAGCTGTTGCAGAACCTTATATTAGACTTCGAGCAATAAGGCATCTTGAAAAAGGTAGAGTTGTTATTTTTGCAGCAGGTACAGGTAACCCATATTTTACAACTGACACAGCGGCTTCACTTCGAGCAGCAGAAATAGATGCGGATTTAATGCTGAAATCAACCAGAGTTGAAGGTGTTTTCGATAAAGATCCAGAAGTTGAAGAGCAAGCTGAGCTTTATAATGAAATTTCATATAAAGATGTGGTCTCAAGCAAATTAAAAGTTATGGATTTAACTGCAATAACACTATGTGAAGAAAACGAAATGCCCATAAGAGTATTTGATGGTACTAAAGAACAAAATATTTACAAAGCCATTACAGGTGAGAAACTAGGAACTTTAATACAATAATGAGCGAAATACTTATAAAAGATATTGAGCAAAAGATGATTAATTCAATAAATCACTTGGTAGATGAATTTTCAACGATCAGAACCGGCAGAGCAAATCCATCACTAGTCGATAAATTAAATGTAGAATACTACGGAACTAAGACACCACTTCAGCAATTAGCAACTATATCAGTACCAGATCCAAAGCTATTAGTCATACAACCTTTTGACAAAACAGCTCTAGAAGAAATTGAAAAATCAGTTTTAAATGCAGATATTGGATTAAATCCAACAAATGATGGAGAAGTAATTCGTATACCAATACCACCTTTATCAGAAGAAAGAAGAAAAGAACTTGGTAAAGTAGCTTCTAAATCATCAGAAGATGCAAAAGTTTCAATACGATCACACAGAAGATTTGGCATAGATGAAATTTCCAAATTAAAAGATGAAAATTCTGCTGATGAGATAAAAAGATTGGAATCAAAAGTACAAGAGTTAACTGATAAGTATGTAAATAAAATTGATGAATTACTTTTGATAAAGCAAAATGAATTACTTGAGGTTTAAAAAACTATTTCAATCAGATAATGATGGTACGTTTTGGCCTGGATACATTGAGCTTCCTGATGAAAATGATTCATCTCAGATAAGTAAAGACCAAGAAAATCCTTCATTTTTCTCATCGAATCCAAGAGTTGTGACTGGTTTAGCATTGATAATTATTGTTGCTGCAATGTTTATTAATAAAACTTCAGCACTAATTTTGTTGGTTATCGTTGGTCTTCTTGCTACTAAAGAATGGTTTGATATGTTCGAATATGAAACAATACTTCCTTATCCGTTACTACTATATGCAGCTCTTGCTCCATTGTTTGTGGCATATTTTTTTGGTTTAAACAATTTTCACATTCCATATTTAATTTTTCCTATAGGTGTAATTGTTTACACAGGAACTTTTATAAATTATGGAGTCTATGATAAATTCGGAAGCTCATTTTTGTTTCTTATTTGGTTTGGAACAGGTTTAGCTTCAATTGGCTATTTTTTAAATAATTTTGGGCCATTATTTACTTTTCTTTTATTAATTTCAATATCAATTAATGATGTTGCTGCCTATGAGTTTGGTAGGCGATATGGCAAAAAGAAGCTTTCAGAAAACATATCACCTAACAAAACAGTAGAAGGCTTTGCAGCCGGATTATTTGTTGGATCTATTTTTGTTTTCTTTGTTTTAAATTATTTTTTAACTGTTACCTTAACGCAAAAAATATTAATTTCTATTTTGTTCGTGTTATTTGGAACTTTGGGAGATTTGTTTGAATCAAAAATTAAACGATCTATTGAACTTAAAGATACAAGCACTTTGTTGCCAGGTCATGGTGGTGTATTAGATAGAATTGATTCACAATTATTAAGTTTTCCAATTCTTGTTCTATTCGTTCATTTTTTAGATTTAATCCAATAAGTGTAATAATTAATATATGAATGCTATTTTAACTATTTTATTGCTTACATTGTTTGTGGTACTTCATGAGCTTGGTCATTACATTTCTGCAAGAAGATCAAAAATTGCAGTATCTGAATTTTTTGTTGGTTTTGGCCCAAAACTATTTTCTTTCAAAAGAAACAATACTGAATATGGCTTAAAAGCTATTTTGCTGGGTGGATACGTAAAGATACCAGGAATGGATGAAAACGAACCTGTATCAGACTATAAACATGACGAATTGTTTCATACTGCATCTTGGACTAAAAAGCTTTATATTGCCTCTTCAGGAATATTGGTCAATTTTTTTCTAGCATGGATAATTTTATTTTCTATATTTGCTTTTTATGGGATAGACCAACCAACGCTAGAGGTAGCTACAATTGGAGAATCAATAAGCAATCCAAATGATGATGCTCCATCAAAAAAAGCAGGTTTGATTCCAGGAGATATAATTTATTCATTTAACGGTTCAGAGGTACAGAGTTGGGAAGAGTTAGTTTCAATTATCGAAGTTAATCCAGATAAAAATGTATCGATAGGATATATTCGAAATTCTCAAATGTACTTAACTACAACTACATTAGAGTCAAGACTCTTAAACAATGAACTCTCAGGTTACTTAGGGGTCTCACCTGTTTTAGAAAGACAAACTCTTGGTTTGCTACAAGCCATACCTGCAACAACTCTTATAGAAATTGATATGACTAAGGCAGCTATTGAAGGGATTTTTACATTATTTAACCCATCTACTCTTGAAGCTTTACTTGGTACTTATACAGGCGAAGATGTTCCTGATGAAGTAAGACCGTTGAGTCCAATTGGTTTAGCACAAGCTGGAAACCAAATAGCTGAGGGAGGTTATGTAAATTTATTTAGTTTGCTTGCTTTTGTTAATATTTTCTTAGCTGTTTTTAATTCGATACCGTTAGTTCCATTAGATGGTGGAAGAATTGTTTTAGCGTTGTACGAAGGCATTACAGGTAAAAAAATAGAAGATAAAAAATTATATCCAATAGCTGCTCTTGTAATTTTTATCTTTGTATTCTTAGGAATAACAGCATTTTATCTTGATATTACGCAGCCAATAAGATTATGAAATTTAATAGAAGAAAAACACGACAAATTCAAATAGGTAAAGTTGGAATTGGGTCAGATTTTCCTATATCTGTTCAATCTATGACTACAACAAAAACTAAAGATGTTGAATCTACGCTCTCGCAGATTTACGAACTTGCTTCTAATGGTGCTGATATCGTAAGAGTAACTTGTAATGAAGTAGATGCTGCTACAGGGTTGGTTGAAATCACACAAAGAAGCCCGGTTCCAATAGTTGCTGATGTACACTTTCAATACAAACTAGCACTTGCAGCTATTGATGCTGGTGTTAATGGCTTAAGACTTAACCCTGGAAACATTAGAAAAGAACAACAGATTAAGGAAGTGGCCAAAGAAGCTTTGTCAGCAAACATACCAATTAGAATTGGTGTTAATGGCGGGTCTCTTGATAAAGATTTACTTGAGAAATATGGTGATGCTACACCTGAAGCTCTAGTTGAATCTGCTCTAAAAGAATTAAAGTATCTAGAAGATGTTAGTTTTTTCGATATAAAAATTTCCGTTAAACATTCGAACGTACCATTAATGATTGAATCATATAGGCTTTTAGCTGAAAAAGTAGATTACCCTCTGCATCTTGGCGTAACAGAAGCAGGACCACTACCTGGTGGGTTAATTAAGTCAACTGCAGGAATTGGAACCTTATTAAGTGAAGGCATTGGTGACACAATTCGTTACTCTTTAACAACTGATCCAGTTGAAGAAGCTAAAAGTGGAAGAGCTTTATTGGAGTATTTAGGTCTAAGAGAAAGGAACTCTCTAGATTTAATTGCTTGTCCAAGTTGTGGTAGAGCAGAGGTTGATGTTATTAAAGTTGCAGAAGAAGCACAAGATGCATTAAATAATGAAAACATTCCATTACAAGTTGCTGTTATGGGTTGCGTTGTGAATGGTCCTGGTGAAGCTAGATCTGCAGATTTAGGTATTGCAGCTGGCAAAAATAAAGGGCACTTATTTATAAAAGGTGAAGTAGTAAGAGTTGTTAATGAAAAAGAAATGGTCGATGCTTTACTATCAGAGGCAAAATTAATTATTGAACAAGGGATAGATGCAAGGCTAGCTGCTGCAGATAAAAATGCTGCAGAAATCGCACGTAAAGATGCAAACGACCTCATAAATTCTCAGGGAGATATTAACAATTTCTTGGAAAGAAAAAAATCAGTTGTGGAGATATCTTCAAATACTGATATTGAAAATTAAAACCTTTAATATATAGTCATGGTTGAAAAAATTACACCTATGTCAGAAGACTTCAACGAGTGGTACACTGACATAATTCAACAAGCACAATTGGCAGACTATTCTCCTGTAAAAGGAACGATGGTAATAAGACCATATGGCTACTCTCTTTGGGAAGGAGTTCAAGCCTACTTAGATAAAAAATTTAAAGAAACAGGTCATGAGAATGCATATTTCCCACTTTTTATTCCCAACTCCTTTATTCAAAAAGAAGCGGAGCATGTTGAAGGTTTTTCTCCTGAATTAGCTACGGTCACACATGCTGGCGGAAAAGAGCTTGAAGAACCTTTAGTCGTAAGACCAACATCTGAGACAATTATTAACCATATGTTTGCAAAATGGATTAAAAGCCATAGAGATTTACCAATGTTAGTTAACCAGTGGGCAAATGTTGTTAGATGGGAAATGAGAACGCGATTATTCCTAAGAACTTCAGAGTTTCTCTGGCAAGAAGGTCATACCGCACACAAAACTCAAGAAGAAGCAACAAGTGAAGCTTTGCAAATGTTAGACATATATGCTGAATTTGCTGAAAATGCAGCCGGCGTTTCTGTTGTTAAAGGTATCAAGTCTGCTAATGAAAGATTTGCTGGTGCTACTACTACTTATTCGATCGAAGCAATGATGAAAGATAAGAAAGCATTGCAAGCAGGTACATCACATGAGTTAGGACAGAATTTTTCAAAGGCTTTTGAAATTCAATATTCTGATGAAAATAATGAGTTACAACATCCATTTCAAACTAGCTGGGGTGTTAGTACTCGTTTAATAGGAATGATTATTATGGCTCATGGTGATGATAAAGGATTACAACTCCCACCAAAATTAGCACCTACTCAATCAGTACTTATTCCAATAATTCCTAATGAGGATAGTAAATCAGTTGTATTAGAAACTGTTAATAAATTACACGAAGAATTGCGTGAAAGTTATCGAATGAAAATTGATGATAGGGATAATATTTCACCAGGTTTCAAATTCAATGAATGGGAATTAAAAGGAGTACCATTAAGAATTGAAATAGGGCCTAAAGATATAGAAAAAAATTCTGTAGTTTTCTCGAGAAGAGACGGTGTTGATGGCAAGAACTCCATATCAATAAATGAAGTATCTCAGAAATTAAAAGATAATTTAGACGACATTCAATCTAACTTACTAGAGACCTCAAAGAATTTTAGAAAAGACAATACAATCCATGTAGACAGTAAAGCAGAACTAATTGATACTTTGAATTCAACTCCAGGTTTTGTTACATGTTATTGGGATGAAAATACTTCTGATGAGATTGAAATTAAAGATTTAACCAAAGCTACACTCAGATGCTATCTCTTGGAAAATGAAGGTTCTGCCAAAGCTGTAAACAATGAGTCTGTTGAGGGTAAAAAGGCAATTTTTTCTAAAGCATATTAAAAAAGGCTTTAAATAAACTCCAATGTTTGTTACAATTACTTAGAGACAATTTAACTATGTATAGTGGGTTTCAAGCCCGCTTTTTTTATGAATGGAGGTTTATATGGTTTCTGAAAAAGAAATCTTAGAGGCTTTCGATCTATATCTAAGTGAAGAAAATCTTGAACTTTATGACCTAAATATTGTAGATTATCCTTCTATTTCAAGAGTTGAAGTTTATATAGTTAGTGATAATGAAATTGACATTGATTTAACTTCAAGATTAAATAAACAATTTCAAAGACTTCTCGAAAATATGGGTATTGAAAAAGGTTCATATGAAATGATTGTTTCAAGTCCAGGGATTGAAAGAAAACTAAAAACAAACAGGCATTTTGAATTAGCTCTGGGTGAATTAGTAAAAATTAAATTATTTGAACCTATAGAAGATGAATATGTATTAGAAGGTTATATAGAATCGTCTAACGAACAAGACATCAAATTAATTGTTAACTCAGTAGAGGTAGTAATCAATTTTTCTAATATTAAAAGTGCAAAAATTGAATTTAAGCAATTTAAAGAAAAAGTAAAAGGATAAAAATGAAATTAGGTAATGAGAGCAAACAAGCAATAGAGGCATTAGCACTAGAAAAAGGTGTAGCTGTTGAAAGCATGTATGAAGCATTAGTTTCAGCATTTAGGTCAGCTTATATGAGAATACCTGGAGCTGCTGAAGAAGCTCGAGTTACATTAAATCCAGATTCAGGAGAAGTTCTTATTTATGCACAAGAATTAGACAATGAAGGAAATGTCATTGAAGAGTGGAAAGTTGAGTTAGATGAAGACGAGTTTGGGAGAATTGCCGCACAATCCTTTAAGCAAATGATGACAACAAAAATTAGAGATGCAAAACGAGCTACAGTCCTTGATGCTTATATTGGAAGAGAAGGAGAACTTGTCACTGGTATAGTAACTCAATTTGATCCAAGATTTAATCAGACAATACTCGATCTTCAAGATGCTGAAGCAGTAATACCTGCTGGTGAAAGGGTGCCCTTCGAGAGACTTGAAAGAGGCAATAGGGTCAAAGCACTGATCACAGAGGTAAGAGAAGATGCTAAAGGAGTACCAATCATTGTTAGTAGGAGTAGAGCAGAATTTGTACAAAGAATGCTTGAACTGGAAGTTCCTGAATTGACAGATGGAACAGTTGAATTAAGAGCAATTGCTAGAGAACCAGGTAGTCGAACAAAAATTGCTGTATTTTCTAATGATCCAAATGTTGATCCTAAAGGAGCTTGTGTGGGATCAAGAGGTAATAGAGTTAGACAAATTGTAAACGAGTTAAGAGGAGAGAAACTTGATGTTGTTGAATGGAGAGAAGATAAAGTTCGATTTATAAAGGAAGCATTAGGTCCAGCAGATATTGATGAAGTTGAAATTGATGAAGATTTAAAGTCAGCGAGAGTTGTTGTCAAAGACAGCCAACTTTCACTTGCTATTGGTAAAGAAGGCCAGAATGCAAGATTAGCTGCAAAATTAACGGGTTATAAAATTGACATAGAAGGCTTAGGAGATTCACCCCAAGAAGACATAGAGGAAACAGAAGAAGCTAAAAACGAGGAAGAGTAAATGGCAAAAAAGCGAATTCATCAAATCGCCAAGGAGTTGGATATTGCTTCAGCAGATGTACTTTTTCATGCAAAAGAGTTAGGTTTTGAGGTTAAAACAGCATCATCTGGTTTAACTGAGGAAGAAGAGGAACTACTTAAGTTAGCTTTATTACCAGAAGATGAACCTGAGTCTGAGTCTGAAGTTGTCCAAGAACAAGAAGAGACAATTCAGGATGCGCCAAAAACAGAAGTTGAAGAAGTTCCTGAAGATGATGTTCAAATTATAGAGATTTCTAGGAATTCATCCCCAGAAAAAATTAGTTCTCTTATAGATGTTGATGCTACGCAAATTGTCGGTGATTTGATGGGATTGGGAATTATGAAAGCTATTGATACACCATTAGAAGATAGCGATATAGAAAAGCTTTTTGAAAAATACAATCTTATTCCTGATTTAATAGATGAAATAACAATTTCAAGAGAAGATATTATTGAATTTCAAGAATTTGAAGATGATCCAGATAAATTAAATTTAAGAGCGCCAATAATTACTGTTATGGGTCATGTTGACCATGGAAAAACTAGCTTATTGGATTATATAAGAAATGAAAAAGTTGCAGACGGTGAAGCAGGAGGTATTACACAGCACGTAGGTGCTTACAAAGTAGACGTAGGAGAATCAGGAATAACTTTTATTGATACACCTGGTCACGAAGCATTTACACAAATGAGAGCTAGAGGAGCAAACGTTACGGATATAGTTGTCTTGGTTGTTGCTGCAGATGATGGAGTAATGCCACAAACAATTGAAGCAATTAACCACTCAAAAGCTGCAAACGTACCAATAGTTGTTGCCATAAATAAGTGTGACTTACCTGAGGCCAATCCGTCAATGATTAAAGCTGAGCTTACAAAATATGAAGTAATTTCTGAAGATTTAGGTGGAGACACACCTGTAGTTGAAGTATCTGCACTTAAAGGGGATGGAGTTGATGATCTGCTTGAAACACTTGCACTTGTAGCAGAAATAGAAGAACTAAAAGCAAATTTTAATACAAATGCTTCTGGGTATATTGTTGAATCAAGAATGGAAGTTGGTAGGGGAAATGTAGCTACAGTCATAGTCACAAGAGGCACTCTAAAACAGGGTGATTTTCTTTATGCTGGACAAGCATTCTGCAGAGTGAAATCAATGTTTGATCACAATAATAAAACAGTAAAGTCTATAGAGCCGGGATCTCCAATAGATATTATAGGATGGGATGAATCACCAACTGCTGGTGACCAATTTGTTGCTGTTAAAAATCAAAAAGATGCCAAGGCAAAAGCTGAAGAAAACAAAACTAAATTAAAAGAACATGACAACTCATCATTTTCAGTTGAGACTCGAGTTAGCGATATGATGAAGCTCTTACAGGAAGGTGAGTTAAATACAGTAAATGTAATATTAAAAGCTGACACTAATGGTTCAGTTGAAGCTATTAAAGATGGTATAAACAAGTTAGCAACTGATGATGTAAACATCCAAGTTGTTCATTCAGCTGTAGGGGGAATTGTTTTATCCGACGTAGATTTAGCTAGTGCTACAGAGTCTTTAATTATTGGTTTTAATGTAAGACCTGATAGTCAGGCCAGGAATATGGCTCAAAGTAAGGGAATAGACGTAAGAACGTACAATATCATTTATGAATTGTTAGATGATATCGCTGAAGCAGTACTTGGCCAAATGACTATTAAAACTGAAGAAGCAATTATCGGAATGGTTGATGTTAAAACTACTTTCCGTGCTCCAAAAGTTGGCGTGGTTGCCGGTTCAATAGTTTCTGAAGGTAAAGTAGAACTTGATGCAAAAGCACGCTTGCTTAGAGATGGTGTTGTTATATATGAAGGAACCATAGTCTCACTTAGAAGGTTTAAAGACAATGTTGAAGTTGTCAACGAAGGTCTTGAATGTGGTATTGGTTTATCTGATTATAAAGATATAAAAGAAGGCGATACAATTGAGATACTTGGAGAAGTAGAAGTCTAGAAGCAAACAATGAGTAATCAAACACGTGGTGGAAGAATAAACAGAATCAATCCTCTCATTCAAAAAATCATCTCAAGTGCACTCTTAAGAAGTTCTGATCCAATACTTAATAAAGCAACAATCACACATGTTTCAACATCTCCAGATCTTAAGAAATCAATGGTTTTTGTTTCTACATTAGATGGAAATGAAGGATCATTAAAAAATTCACTCGAAAAAAATAGAATAAAGATTCAGAAAGTATTGGGAAGAGAAATGACAACAAGAAACGTTCCTAAAATTATTTTTGAAGTAGATAATACATTTAATAATGTACAAAGAATAAACGAACTAATTGATAGGACTAAAGACAATGAGTGATCTTTTTAAAGATTTAAAAAATTCTTCTAATTTAATTACAGGTCATATCAATCCTGATGGTGATGCTTTAGGTTCTGCTTTAGCATTCAAATTGATACTTGATAGTAAGGGAGTAGAATCAGACGTTTCTTTTGATATGAAAGGTAATGTGCCTTCTAATTTAAATCATTTACCTATTGATTTAATTCTTAATAGTCCAAAAAAAAATTATGAAAACGTTTATGTTTTTGATTGTGGAAACTCAGAAAGGCTTGGGGATTTAGAAGAGATAGCATTAAATTCTACGAGAGTCATTGTAGTAGATCATCACATCAATCCATCTTTTGGTGATATTCAAGTTATTGACTCTAATGCTGCTAGCACTACACAAGTACTGTTCAGAGAAATTCTGTCTGCAAAGATAGCTATTGATAAGAATATAGCTAACTGTCTTATGACTGGATTAATTACAGATACAGGTAGATTTCAATATTCAAATACAGACAATGAGGTATTTGAAATTGCCTCAAAACTAATGTTAAGTGGTGCTGAACTTACCAGTATTAGTGATAATATTTACGGGTCTATTCCATTGAATGCAATAAAGCTACAAAGTGAAGTGTTAAACAGGATTGAATTATATGAAGATGAAGAATTGGTTGTATCGTATGTTTTACAAGAAGATTATCAAAATTACAATATTGATTCCTCTGAAACAGACTTTTTAATTGACTCTATTAGATTGGTAAAAGAATCAAATATAGCTTTATTACTAAAAGAACAGCAAGATAAATCATTTAAAGGGAGTTTAAGGTCTCGCAATGAATTAGATGTTCAGCAGATCGCTTCTTTATTTGGTGGTGGAGGACACAAAGCAGCTTCTGGATTTTCTACAAATTTAAGTATGGAAGAAATAAAAAATAAAGTAAAGAATGCAATTAATTCACAAATCTAACTTTTATTTACTAGTCAAACCAAAAACATGGACCTCTCAGGATCTGTGTACCAAATTAAAAAAAAATTTTAAATTTAAAAAAGTAGGCCATTCAGGCACCTTAGATCCAAACGCTGACGGTTTAATGCTTCTTGCTACCAATGGTTATACAAAATTATTTGATTACATAAGCAACACAAATAAAACATATAAAGTAATTGCAATGCTGGGCTACTCTTCTCCAACTCTTGACGTAGACTCAGAAATTACAAAACATGATGATATAAATGCACACCAGCTACAGACTCAAATACAAGAATTTCTTACCAATTTGGTTGGTGAGTCTACCCAGACTCCACCAATTTATTCAGCAATAAAAGTAAAAGGGAAACGATTATACAAATATGCACGTCAAAATCAAGATGTAGAAATCCCTGATAGAACAATATTTGTTGAAAGTACTGAATTGTTAGAAGTAAATGAAAATAAAGTTACTTTTGAGATAACAGTAAGTAAGGGAACATATATCAGAAGTATTGTTCAACAATTAGGTGAATACGTAAATACTCATGCAATAGTAGAAACTCTCACAAGAACAGCTATTGGTAGTTTAAATATTAATCATAAAAGTCTAAATACAAATGTTGAATCATTAAATCATAATTCAACAATAATGTCATTAGATTGGGCAGAGGTTATAAATTTACCCAAAATTGATCTAGATGTTGAAATGATTGAAACAATAAGGAATGGTCAACTTCTACCTAGAAATATGTTTTCAAATGAAGAAAATTATATAATATCTATCGAGAACAATATTGTGGCAATTTATAAACCTTTTAATGA
>LUMI01000064.1_pt1 | contig 46621 bp, 68 predicted proteins | sample 729681 | NCBI WGS metagenome assembly LUMI01 (sample SAMN03860267, study PRJNA289734) | marine metagenome | biome: seawater column; feature: ocean; material: water; isolation source: Red Sea water column Station 34 - depth 10m | place: Saudi Arabia: Red Sea | collected 2011-10-15 | depth 10 m
ATTGGGTAACAGGTCTTCCAGTTTTAGGTAAAGCTTTTGTACCTTTTTCCAAACTTGGAGCTTTTGCTGGTGAAACTTTATATACAGCAGGAGCTAATATGGGTTTAATTAAAGATGTTGATGTTGCTGCAAAAGCGATTGAAGCTGCTGGTGGAGCTAGTTTTGCAACAACAAAAGCTGCATTAGAAGCCGGTGCTGTTACTTCTCAACAAATTTTATCTCAAGCTAATGCTTTACAAGCAGCAGCAGCAGGAAGTTTAGCTCCCGGTCAATTTATCGGTGGTGAAGGATATAAACTATTATCAAAAGAAGAGTTAGCTAAATTAGGAACTTCAGATATTCTTGGTGGTAGCACAGCACAAGCTGCTAAGTTTTTTGGTTCAGGCACAGCTACATTAGGTAGCACTGCTACTACAGTTGCTCAAGGTGGAGGTAAACTATTAGGCTCTGTTGGTTCATTCGCTGGAAATGTTATAGGACAAACAGTAGGAAGTTTAGCTTCAGGATATTTAGCACAACAAGTCATGGGCGAACCTGACCCAGTAGGTCAAATAGGTCCGGGTAGTGGTGAAGAATATGCTTTAAATAAACTAAATGATGTTCAAGTAGCTTACAGAAATGCAGACATAGATATTAATGATGCTTATAGAGGAATGGATTATGGAACAGGTTCTTTTGGTTCTTTATCTTCTAACCCTCTTTTTACACAACAAACAGTAGGAGTTTAATATGGCAGAACAAAAAAGAGATTTAAAACTTCAGGTATCTAGAGATTTAACTGATGCAGTACAAATGACATTAGAAGATGCCTTAGATGCAGGTATTGATTTAGATGATGTTAGTGATGAAGGTAAATTTACTGCTAAAAGAAAAAATATTTCTGAAGGTTTAGATGAATTAATAGCCTTAAAATCTCAAGGAGCAGTTATTCCGGGACAATCATTAACTAATAGTCCTGAACAACCTTATGCTTGGGAACAACCAGCTGAGTTTTCAAATCCTAGAGAAGGACTAAATGATATTTTAAACTCTTTATTGACAGCAGAAGCTGTTAAAGTTATAGCACAAGCTTTATCAGGAGGAGCTAGTATTGGTGATTTAGCTATATCTATAGTATATGCAAAGTTTGTTGAGGGTAAAATAAATCCAGATGTTATGTTATTACTTGTAGAGCCAGTTATGTATGTCTTAATGGCTATTGGTGAAGAAGCAAAAATAAATTATAACATTGATGGTGATGATGTAAATGAACCAATAGGAGATGAAATAAAAGAAAAGTTAGCAGAAGCTGAAGATATGTTTCAACAAATTAAATCAGGTGCTATAAGTAAAGTACGAGAAGGTGCAGTGCCTTCTGAAATAAAAGAACAAATAACAGAAGCAGATGTTCCTAGTTTGTTAGGTCGAACTGATGAACAACAAGACGAAAGCTTACTAGAAAGGAGAGAAGAATAATGGATGAATTTGAAAAATTTGGTGGTGGACAATTTGGGCAAGTAGCAGGTGCGTTACTAGCTAGAAAAGGAACACAAGATAGAAAACAATTTCAAAATGCTTTAAAAGCTAGTCTTGCTTTGAATATTTTTGCTGGTCTTAAAAACAATCAAAATCAACAATATTTAAAAGAAAAAGAAGATATTAAAGAGGAATATGAAAGGTTAACAAAAGGTAATAGAGAGGTCTGGGATTTAGGTCAAGCAGACAGAGAAGCTTTAAGAAAATATGAAAAAGGTGGACTTGAAAAACAAGAATATCTAACACAATACGCAGTGCGAAAATATAATACATCACCCTTTGCTATTAAACATCAAATATTTGTTGATGATAAAGGTTTAGTAACTAGCAAAAAAAATATGGGTCAATATGTTTCTCCTATTATTACCCAATACAAAGAAGCTGAAGCAGAAAGAATGGAAAACTTAAAAGTTAATCCTACTTACACAGCAAAAACATTTGATGAGTTTAATGAAGATACTTTAAATGAAATGCAAGTTAAATTAGAAGCTTTAGAAAATGACCCGACTAAAAGAAGTTTATTTAAAAAAGCTTTAAATAAAATATTTGGTTATGGTGCAGCAGAGATAGCTGAATATGATAAAGCTATAAAAAGAGCAGTGGCTCAAAGAAAAGAAAGAAATAAATATATTGATTTTGCTGACGATTATATCAAAACTAAAGTTGCTGGTTCTAATATTGATTTAAATAATAGTATAGCTGGAAATGTTAATGCGATAGCTCAAGCATTAGATAGTCCAAATTATCGCCCAGACATAAAAAATATTAATAGACTATCTAACGATGTAGGTACTCTTCTTGCACGAGGTGCATTTAGCGACTTAGAAATAGATACTTATAGAGGAAACAAATTACTTAATGAAGATGTGGGAAATATTTTAACTGATAAAAATGTAGCTCTAGGTGGTAGAGTAAATTTAATAGATAAACAAGGAAATGTTGTATTTCCTAATCAATCTGTTCAGTCTGTATTAAGAGATGATGTAGCAAAAATTATGGATTATCTTCAATTTTTACAAAAAGAAGCTAATGAAGAAGGCTTATTAAAAGAAGACCAAATATTCAATGAGGAAAGATTAGCAGCCGAAGCTATAAAATTTTTAGCTAAAGATGGTAGATTCCAAGATACAAATCCATTTAATATCTTTAATCTTGCTGGAGGAAATACTTTTGGCTATATACCTTTATCGGTAAACTTAGACTATAGAGAAGTTGCTGAAGAGTTTGCTGATTCTTTTAATTTAAACGATAAATCTTCTGAGTTTATTAATTTAGCATTTAATAGAAAAATCCAACTACAAACACAATCAGCAGACGATGTATTTAGAATGGAATTAATGTCAGAACAAAAAGATATTTTTGACGAGTATGCAAAGCTTTTAGAAAATCCAGATAAAAATAGAGATGCACTAGATGCACTAGATAGTAGAAGAAATGAAATATCTGAAGTATTAGAGGTCCCGAACTCTCAATCTTACACTAGAGAATTAACTAGAATGTTAATATCTGGAGATGATTCTTTACCACCAGTTAGATTGGGAGATAGAATTATTAATATAGGTAACTTAAATGAGGAATCTAAGTTAATAATTTATGATTACTATTTAAATCAGTTTGATTTAGAAAGAGATGAAGAATTAGAAAGTTTAATAAGTGATGATATTGGAGCCTTAAGAAGAAGATTACAAAACAATGCATTACAATTTAAACAAGTATTACCAAGTTCTATATAATTTATAAGGAATATTAAAATGAAAAGATTTAGAAAATTTTTACGAAAAGCAGCTTTAGTTGGATTAGGTGTTTCAGCTATAGATGCTTTAAGACAAAGAAATCAATCTAGTGATTTATTAAATAATATGCAAACAGATTTAGGTGGGGAAAGCTCTGATATTACACCTGTGCCTACACCTACTCCTACTCCAAGTCCTATGTTTAGAGGAGAGGAGTCTGATGTAGAACCTGTATCTACACCTGCTCCAAGTCCTATGCCTATATTTGGAGAAGAATCTGATGCACAGCTACAAGAGTTACAAGGTAATATTATAGAAAATCAAAAAGAAATAATAAGACGACAAAAGTTAAATACACCTTCTCCAAGTCCTATGCCTATGATGGGAGAAGAATCTGACAGCACACCAGTCCCTACCCCTACACCTGCTCCAGACAGAAGAAATAGAGTAGAAGTTGCAGAGATTAAAAATACAAATTTAAAAAGTGTTAAAGCTGGTACAGTTATAGCACCAAGAAGAAGTGATAACAGTTTTATGCCTTCTGCTGTTAGACAATTTATGTATGATTTATCTGGTGGTACCGAAGATTTTACAGAAGCAAACTTAACAGACAAGGAATATACCACTCTTCAAAAAGTGGTTAAAAGAGCAATGGCAGATGGTAGAAACTTTTTAACATATGAAGATTACGAAGCTGAAGCTACTATTACATCAGGAACAGTAAATAAAGCAGGGTTAATCGACCAATCACTTAAATTAGCAGACAAGTTACAAGACCCGGCTTTTTCTTTAAAAACTTTAATCGGTAGAGCATCTTTTAGTGTTAACGATAAAGGAGAAGTAATACTAAATGATAAATATGATTTTAACAATTTAAAACAAGGATTTAAAGATAGATTTGGTAAAGAAATGTTTTATGCTGATGATTTAGATGGTGCTAATTTTTTAGATTATTTAAAAGCTACTTATAGAATTGGTGGTGATGCGTATAGACAATTTAGAAATACAGCAGCCTTTTTTGGCAGCAATCCGGGTGATGAGAGCAGTATGCTTAAAATTAACTTAGGTATTTTAGATGAGTAATATTTTTAATGACCCAAATTTTATTAATCAATTAAATAAGTCTCAGGAACTACCAGAGGTTCCTACTTATGAATCGCAATCTATTTTCAATAATTTTGATAATCAAACTCAAGGACCAGTTAAAGCTACTGTAGGTAAAAAAAGCATGACACAGTTAGCTAATGACCCTGAATTTAATAAACGAGCAGAAAGATTTTTAAATGGTATTGAAAGAAATGAAAACATTTTTGAATTTTTGCGTGATTCTGATTACAGTTTAGCATCAGCAGCACGAAGAAGTTTTGAAGTAGGTAATTGGAGTCAACAAGAAAAAGAAGATTATAATTATTTAAGACAAGAATTTAATAATGCAGAATTAAGAGGAGTTAGAGAAAGATTAGGTTTTGCTAAAGATTTTACGATAGATATGCTTGGCGACCCTTTTAATATTGCAGCTGCTTTATTTGCTGTACCCACTGGAGGTAGTTCAATAGCTGCAACACAAGCTGCAAAAGAAGGAGCAAAACTGGCAACTCAATCCTTAGTTAAGAGAATGATATCTACAGCTACCTCTAAACAAGCTAAAGAATCAGCAGCAAAAACTGCTAAAATAGTTGGTCTCGAAGGTGCTGCATGGGGAGGTAGTCACGATTACTTTTTACAAAATATAGATGTTGGAACTGGCTTACAAGATGCAGTAGATTTTGGACAAGTAGGATTATCCACTGCATTAGGTGCTGGTATAGGTGCTGGTGTCGGAGGAATATTAGGAGGAGCAATAGGTGCTAGACATTATAGTAATCAAATTAGTAAATATAGTAATGAAGATAAAATTATAAAATCTAATAACTCGATAGAAGTTGTTGATGAATTTGTTAATTCTAATAAAGTAAATCATGAAATACAAAAAACTGCCTCTGATAGAGGAACAGCTATTTTTGGCAGTGAATTTATGACAAGAATATTATCAACTTTAGCTGGAGAAAAATCAGTTACACGATTAGCAAGGACAGCTGAAACTTTGAAAGAAAATAAATCTTTAGTAAAAATTTTAGAATTATTTAGATATGATGCTTTTGATAAATTTGTGGGCAAAAATGTCAATAAAGTAAGAGAAAGAGTTTATGGTGAAAATAGACAAAATCAATCAGGTAAATACTTTTTACAACTAGAAGATGCTTTTGCAAATTTAAAAGAAGAAGGAATATTTAATATTCGTTTAAATAAATTAGAAGAAACACAACTTGTAGGTTTAATTAGAAATCCAAAAGACCAAAAACTATTAAAAGGCACAGTAAAGTTTGATACACAAGGCAATGAAATATTAAGAGTTCCGGCTGCTCGTAAAGAGGTTATAGAAGCAGCTGATATTATTAGAAATAAAATTTTAAAACCTATTTGGTCAGAAGGAAACGAAGCAAAGATTTGGGGTCCAAAACAAAAAGTTTTTAATTATTTTCCTAGAATATTTAATAGAAGTAAACTAACAGCTCCCGGTAATCCAGAAAAATTAGAAAAACTACTTATAAAAAGTGGACATGCTGACCCTATTGACCAAGCACAAGCAACTAAAAATAAAGAAATATTTGAAAGAAATCAAAAAGAAATCATAACTTCAGAAGGAGATACAGTTAAAGGTATAGATGTAACTGAAATAACTACAGATAAAAATATATTTGGTGTAGATTTTATGGAAGAGGCAGGTGGAGATATAACAGAAGCTAGAAAAGCGAAAGCCAAAAGAATAGTTAGTGACATGATAAATCAAGATGGCGATGCTATGCAGACCTTTGCTAAAAAGGAAGAGTATTCTTTTATGAAAAGCAGAGTATTTAGCAAACTATCAGATACTGAATTAGCAGATTTTTTAGAAGATGATGTTAGAGTAATTTTAAGTGACTATATAACTTCAACCTCAGAAGTTATTACTAGAGCTAGAATGGGAATGCGAACATTTTCAGAATTTGAGAAAAATTATATCAAACCTTTAAAAGCAGAATTAGAGTCACAAAACATTGATGCATCAACTGTAGATAGTATTGTTGAACAAGCAAGAAACCTATATACCGAAACTACTGGAGTTAAAAGATTTCAAACACTTGGAGATACTAGATTACCAGATACAATAACTAGAACAGCATCTGAAGCTATAAGAGTAATACAACAAGCTGCTCACTTAGGAGGAGCTACTATATCAAGTATTACTGAGCCTTTAATTTTATTATCAAGAGTTCCTTTAAAAGATGCTCCTGCTGCTGTTAAAGACATAGCTAAAGGATTTGGATTTTTTGCAAAAGATGTAGGTTTAAGTATGAAAAGAGGCTTTCAAAGAATGGAAATTAAATTACCTAATGGACAGGTTATAAAAAAAGCTAAAGCCACCACTAAAGCAGAAAAAAAAGCTATACAAGACGACTTCTATAGAGAGGCTTATCAAACTGGTTTAGCTATGGAACAGGCTATTATGGAAAGACTTGAAGCTATGACAGGAGAAGCTTTAACAGGCTCTAAGTTAAAATCATTTTCTAGAGGATTTTTTAAAGCTAATTTCTTGGAACAATGGACTCGTTCAGTTCAATTAGCTTCGTTCACGACAGGTAAAAGACTTATCAGACAAAATGCTGAAAAACTTTACAAAGCTTCAAAAGGAACTATTAAACTAAATGATGATGATGCTAAATACATTTCTGAACAATTATTAGAGCTTGGTATTAAACCAACTGAAGCTGTAGAATGGTACAGCAAATCTTTAGACAATGGAGTTTTTTCAGAAGCTAGAAGTAAAGCTCAAGACTTTTATGCAGAAAAATATCTATTAGGAGCCAACAGATTTACTAATGAAGTTATTTTACAACCTACTGCTTCTATGGCTAATAAACCAACTTTACATAACAGTGCTGCCGGTAAACTTTTATTTCAGTTTGCTGGTTATCCTACTGTTTTTACTAATACAGTTTTAAAAAGATTTGCTAATGAATTAACTAAAAATAATTTACAAGCTACTCCTAGAATTGTATCTGCTGCTCTTTTAATGACAGCAGGAGCTGGTATTATGAATCAGATTAGAACTAGAGGAGCATACGCAGATGATTCAGTTGCCGAACAAACTGTAGATGCTGTTAGAAGATGGGGAGGTTTAGGTGCTGGAGATTATTATGAAAGAATACGAGATTCTTTAGCAGCAGGTAAAGGAACCCTACATAGTATTGGTATGGCTCCTTTTGGTCCTCTTCTACAAGATGTTGGTGATATTTATGCTGGAAGAAAAGGAAGTTATAGTCCTTTTTTTGAAAATATTCCCGGTTATGCAGTATTAGATTTAATTTTTGGTGAGGGAACCAAAGCTGATTTAAGAAGTTTAGGTAGAGACCTTGATAAAAAAGAAAGAGAGTTTTTAGAGAAAGTTTTTCAAGTAGACCAAGAATATTCTGGCAGAGCAGCATTTACTACAGGTGGTTTAGTAAAAGGACCCAAAGTTCAAAACACAAAAGAAGACCCAGCTGAAGCTATCAACCCTCAAACAGGATTAACCTATGAAGGTAAAACTCCGGTTGAGCAACAGATGGATGATATGCTAGAAGAAAGAACAGGTTTGGATAATTAAAAAAGTTATTGTATTATAACTAATATGATTGAAGACTTTTTTAATTTATGCGTTTACATATTAGTTGTTATTGGTGATGTTACAGGAATGGGATATCAACTAGCAAATATAGTTATCTTTGTATTCTTACAACCTTTTCTTATTTTATTATTTTTTCACCTCTGGAGAAAAGAAAGATATTTAAATGATACTTTACACAGAAAAACAATTAGAAGAAGCTTGGAGAGCTGATTGTAAAAAAAGAAGTTTGAACGATTGCCCTTGGCTTCATAAAGAAAAATATAGAGAGATATTTGAAGCTTGTCTTGATTTAAAAATATCTGGTATGGATGAGCAAAGCAAATATTATCTCCATACTTTTAACTTACACATACCTAAAAAATTACTAGACAGTATTCAAGAAATAATTGATTTAGAATTAGATACAGAATAATGGGTTTCCCTTTTGAAATAATTACTATGTTAGCATCTACTTTATTAAGTAGTGTACTTAGCCTGTGGGCAGAAAGTAGAAAAGCTAAACAACAAGAACAAATGGCTCTAATAACTAGAGGTAAGTTTCAGCTCAAAGCTATTGATGCAGCTCGTAATGTTAAGAACAAAGGTTTCCAATGGACCAGACGAATCATAGCTTTAACTTCTGTCTTTGCTATTGTTGTCTTTCCAAAACTTGTAGCAGTATTTTACCCAGAGATATCAGTTACTGTTGGTTATACAGAGTTTAGACCGGGGTTTTGGTTCTTTACTAGCGATGAAGAAGTATTTAGATGGATAACATTCAATGGTTTAGTTATAACTCAATTAGATACTAATTTAGTTTCAGCTATTATTGGTATGTATTTTGGTGGGAGTCTAGTTAGAAAATGATGCCAGATGATTACAGGAAGATGGTTCTATTCTTCCTTCTTGCTTTTTGTTTTTTATTAGGATGGTTTATCGGTAAACTATTACTAATAGCTTATAATTTATACATCAGTGGATGAATTTAGAGATAAATTAGAAATATTTATCCTAATAGTTCTATTTTTAACCCTTTTAATAGCAATATCCGGCTAGAAAGCCTGACATTTATTCTAAAGAAAAGTATATAAAAGTAAGGTGATTGTACCTCTTAATATAAAACAAAGCCTTAGAATTGATTTTAGAGGTCCAAATTCTCTAACATTAGTAGATTTATAAGGTTACTCATTAATAATGATAAGCCAATAGCATTAACCATTATTAATGCTCTGTCTCGCCATAATATTCCTACAATTAACCAACAACAAACCCCCAATAAAGACAAACCTAAATCTGTATAAATCATACCTTCTGCTCCTCGCATCGACATAGCAAGTAAAATTAATATACTACCTGCCCATTTTACATACCAAGAGAAATCTCCTTTTGGAGTAGCTGATTTAAATATTCTTTTAGAGTTTGTTAATTCTTGAGGGTCAAACTTTTGTTTAGTCATTGTTTATATTTTCTTAAAGTTAAAGTGTTTTCTATAAGTTTATGTATTTTATCTAATTCACCTTTAGCAGTTCTTAAAACTGTTTGTAAAGTTTCATAGTCATAATCATTAAACTGTTCTTTTATTTTATCTATTTCAGCAACACTGCGTTCACTAACTAAATTACCTTTAGCATTGAAAACTATTTTATAGCTGATTAGATTCGCTTCTTTTGACATTGGTAAACTCCAGTGTACCATAATCTCCTCGAAGTCCGGCTTTCATATAAGAAGTAGCTCGACCTTCAAAGAAGTTTTGGTGTTCAACTCCTGTTACCTCGTCTAGCCAAGGAAGTGGATTTTCCTTTTGCCCATAATTAGGTTTTAATCCTATCTGTAGTAATCTTCTATCAGCTATGTATCTATTGTATTTATACATATCGGATTTTGTTAACCCTTTCATATCTCCCATCTCAAAGACTAAATCTAGAAACTTATCTTCTAGCTCAACCATATGACGACATATCTCATATATCTCTTTCTTAAAGTCGTCTGTCCAGATATCTAGATTTTCTTTTATAAATTCTTTAAATAACTTTGTCATACCTTCAACATGCAAAGATTCATCACGAATAGAATAGGTTACTATTTGACCCATACCTTTCATCTTACCGAATCTAGGAAAGTTTAACAGAATTGCAAAGCTACTAAATAGTTGTAACCCTTCAGTAAATGCAGAGTAAACAGCTAAAGTCTTAGCGATTTCTCTTTTATTAGCTCTAGTAGGTTTAAACTGTGCTATGTAATCATGTTTGTTTGCCATCTCTTCATAATCAGAAAAAGCTTTATATTCTGAATCAGGCATACCTACTGTATCTAATAATAAAGAGTAGGAATGCTGATGAATAGCTTCCATGTTAGCAAAAGATAACATCATCATTCTAGCTTCAGGTGTTTTAAACATTGGTAAATATTTATCAACATAACCAGAAGCCACATCAACATCTGATTGAGTAAACAATCTAAATATCTGTGTTAACAAATTCTTTTCATTGTCAGTCAACTGCTCGTTCCAATCTTTTACATCACCATGTAAAGGAACAGAAGCAGGATGCCAATGCATTTGATTTTGTAAATCGTAGTATTCAAACATCCAAGGATGCTCAAAAGGTTTGTAGTAGTCTCTTATTTTTAATAAGCTCATTTTTCCTCCAAATCAAAATAATTATTAAGAACTTCTATTTTGTCATGATAGTCTGCCATATGACTAAGTTCTTTTTCTACTGTTTCCATAATATCTGAATGTTCGCCAACCCCTACACTTTTTTGTAAATAGTTTTCAACATTGATTCTATGTTTGTGTAATTGACCAGTAAAGTATTGTTTTAAAACATCTATACTGACATCTCTAAAATCATCCATTGTTTTATCCTTGTCCTCTATTGGGTTTGTAGCTTCTTCTAAAATTTTTATTCATGGTAGAGGTAGCTACATTCCTTCTACCTTGACTTGTTTTTTTACCTCTAGCACCTGCAACTGGTGTGTGGCTTTTTGTTGTACTCCATTTAGCTGCCATCTGTTTTTTCCTTTGGTAAATAAACTTCTACAAAACTACCACAATTAGGGCAGCTTAAATTACTAACAATACTATATTCTTCACTTTCCTCATCTATATCATGGTCCCCACCCCATATTAATTTTGTATTACAATGCCAACAATTCATTTTTTTATCCCTCACATGCTATACATTCTACTTCATCTAATTTTATTCTTTCAACTTTTACATTAACATTTTCAGCTGCTTTTGCTGCATCTGACCTAAAGTAGTAAAGTGATTTTAATTTATGCATGGCATACCAATGCACATCATTAACATACTGTAAATATTTATCATGCTCCTCTTGGTCTGCTGTAGCTTTTGGTAACACAAAAAATAAATTTACACTTTGAGATTGACAGATAAACTCTTGTCTAATATGAGCATGTTCAACTAACTGTAATTGATTTATTTCGTCAGCAGTTTTAAATACTTCTTTTTCTTCATCTGTAAAAATATCTAACTCTTGTATAGAGCCACGAGCATCTAATATCTTTCCCCAGATACTTTCTATTTCTTCTTTAGAGAGGTCTTTCTTTTTGAGTATCTTTTCAAGGTGTTTGTTTCGGACTTTAAAATTTCCGGAAAGAGTTTTGTGCGTATATACATTAGCACGATATGGCTCAATCGAAGGAGATGTCCCACCACATATAATACTAGAAGAGGCATTAGGAGCAATGGCAAGAAGATGAGCATTCCTGTATATACTATCGCTTGAATCAGGATAGCTTCCCCTGTCTGTAGCCAAAGCTTCAGAGGCTTTATTAGATTCTGACTTGATGTGTCTAAAAATTTCTCTATTGATTGAAGTTTGTAACAACCCTGCGAATGGTAAGTTTTTAGTTTGGAGGTAAGAGTGGAACCCCATTGCTCCAAGACCAATCGACCTTTCTCTATAAGCTGAGAAAGCTGCTTTCCTATAGCCTTTCCTTTCTTTTCTAACATACTTTTTAAATCTTTTATAGTTAACATTATATTCTCCTAGTAGTGATGTATCGACAACATATTCGATAAAATGTTCTAACACATTATCTAACATCGTAATTAAATCTTTTATAAATAATTTATTTTCTTTCCATTTATCATAATGTTCTAAGTTAACACTAGACAAACAACAAACAGCAGTTCTTTCTTCGTTTGTTGGTAAAGTTATTTCAGAACATAAATTACTTTGTTTTATTTCTAAACCTAAATCTTTTTGTCCTTGAGGTAAGGCTTCATTACAGGTATCTATATTTACTAGATAAGGCTCTCCAGTCTCTGCTCTGGCATCTAATAGTTTTGCCCATAAGTCTCTAGCCTTTACAGTTTTAACAGCTTCTCCTGATTTAGGGTCTATAAGTCTCCAATCTTCATTCTCTCCTACTGCTTTTAGAAACTCATTATTCACATTTACTCCATTGTGTAAATTTAAATTTTTCCTATTTAAATCACCACCTGACTCTTTTCTCATGGCAATAAACTCTTCTATCTCAGGATGCCATACATCCATATACGCAGCATAGCTACCTCTACGAGTTGTGCCTTGATTAAAAGCTAACATCTGTGAGTCAACTACATGCATAAAAGGAATGGAGCCGGTAGATTTAGAACCATGTTTAGTAGGTACACCATCACTTCTAATATCTCCCCAGTAACCACCAATGCCACCTCCGGCACTAGCTAACCAAATATTTTCATCATAGTGTTTTGATAGACCATCTCTACTGTCTGGTACATAGTTTAGAAAACAGCTAATAGGTAAGCCTCTGGTAGTCCCACCATTACTAAGAATAGGTGTACTAAACATAAACCAAAGATTAGAAGCATAATCATATATTCTTTGAGCCATCTCAAAATCTGTGTGACCTTTGTAGGTACTAACAAAAACTGCTGCTCTTGCGAAAGCTTCTTGACACGATGTTTCATCATTCCATAAATACCTATCTTCAACTGTACTAATACTAAAGTTGTCTAATTTCTTATCTCTATCATAATCTATTTCTATACCTAAGTATGGTTTTACCCCTACTTTATCTACCATTATTTTCTTCCTCCAAAATGTATAATGCAATTATTGCGTAGTGAATTATTTTTATTAAGTCTTGTTTATTCTTCCCTTCTTTCTTACCAAATCTCATAGCATACTTCATGATATTACCTATACTAAAACTTTCTCCATGTCCGGCATCAATAATCATATCGGTAGCTTGATACTTGCCATTACCATAATGAGAGGTATAAGTTTTATCTATTTGCTTTTTAACTTCTTTAATTATTTTATCTTCTTTAAATTTATATTTAATCATTTACAATCTCTGTTATTTCAATTACTTGAGGTATCTTAACAACTTTTGTTAAGTATGCTGGACCTTTTGCATAATCAAACACACGAAGTCCCTTACCATTATTGGCATCTTTATGACATTCAAACTTGTGAGAACACCAAGTACACTCTCTAGCGATTTTATAATTACCTGATGCTCCTTCTGGGATAGGTGGATAGCAAAAGTCAGGAGGTGTTTTTTTCTTAATCGTAGACTTAACCTTTTTAATTTTAGAGTCTATATTAGGCTTGTCAAGGTCTTCAGGAATATACAAGCATAATTCTCCTGTTTCTTTGTTGATAGCAAGAAAACCACCTTGGTCACTAGCTTCTGCATGTTCATATCCTGCAAGTTGAGCCATGTAACCAAAAGCATCTTGTTCGGCTAGTGTGCCATTCTTAAACTTCTGGAAAGCAAATCCAGAAGCTGATTTAATATCTATTACTTGTCCATCAATCTTACAATCCATGTGACCCATGACACCATTAATTTTTATTTCTTTTTGTTCATCAGTTACTTTGTGTCCGGCTATTTCTACTAAGAATAAAACTAATCTTTCTAGAATATGTCCATACAAAAACTTAATCATGGTAGGAGCAGGAACTCCTGTTGGCTCTTTCTCTGAGTTCATATCAAACCAAAGCTGTCTTAATGGTTTCCCTACATTAGACATTCTAATAGTAGGTCTTTGTTTTGCTCTAGGACTAGACCAATCTCGTAAAGCATGTTCCATAAACTTACCAAAAGATTCATATTGTTCTTCAGTTATGTTTAATGGTTTGCCTTGTCCTAAATCACCAACTACTTTATAGATATCATCTATAAGGGTATCTAAATTTTTCTTACTCATCGACAAGCTTCCTTAAAATATCTGGTGAAGTTAATAGATTTAATTTTACTAAATACATTTTACTTGCATTGTGGTCTCCTCCAGAAACAGAGGGGAAGGTGTTTTGTTCAATTAACTTTTTTAAATGTTCTACTTTTATAAAGAAAGATAAACAAACACATCCTTTATAACATAAATTCTGCAACCAGTAATCAGATTCTGTTGCCATAATACCAGATGGTTTGCCATAGGATTCATATTCAATAGCTATGTTGCCTGTGTCCATCCACATACCTCTTTCAGTTTTAACTTCAACTTTAGAGTTTACTACAATATTTAAAAATTCGTCTTCATATTTTTGACCATACTTTAAATCTAGGTCAAACTTTTTTCTGTCGGCTTTAGTGGGTTTCACTCCAATTACCTCCTAATTTATATTCACCATCAAGAGGACAGAACATATTAAAATGTTCTCCAGCTTCTTTGATAGCTTCAACTGCTAGGAATCCAGCTTTTGCAGCTTGACAATCTTTAACTTCTATCTGCCATTCGTCATGTATATTACCTACAAAGTTAGCAGTTATATTGGTTAATTTAAATTTATAATCTAATAAGGCTAGTGCTTTTTTCATAACTATTGCACCTCCTCCTTGTAGCAAAGTATTAAGAGCAGCATGTTCACTTCTAACATAAATCTTACGACCATCTATACCTTTTAGATAACCTCGTGAAGCAGCTCGACATACTCGTTCTCTTAAACTTCTTAAAGTAGGTAGATTGGTAAAGAAAGTTTCTTTTAACTTCTTACCTGAATCTTTATTACCACCTACAATACTACCTATCTTAGCATCACCTGCACCATAAACCAAGGCATAAATAAATGTCTTAGCTTGGTCTCTGGTCTCTAATCCTGCCATGTTTTGATTAGCAGTATGTATATCTCCATGTAAGATTTCATTTTTATAATCTTCATCTTTCATGTAGTGAGCTAACATTCTTAACTCTAAACCACTGGCATCTACTCCAAGTAATTTATAACCCTCTGGAACAATCCAGCAACTTCTACATTCTTTACCATATAACGAACCCATGTTTGGAACTTGAGCCATATTAGGATTACGATGGGTCATACGACCAGTTATGGTGCCATTAGGTATTACTTGTCCATGCACTCTACCATCATCTTGTAAAGCACTAAGCCATGAATCAACCTGTGCTATTCTTTTTTGATACAACAGATAATCAGCTATTAGAGTAGCTTGGGGTATATCTGTTATTTCTGATAATACTTTTTCATCTACTATCGGTTGTCCGGTAGGAGTAAACTTTTTAGGTTTCCAACCAAAGTCTATAAGATACTCTCCTATTTGTTTTCTAGAACCTAAATTAAATGTCTGTAATTTTTTTCTGTAGAAAGGTTTACTAACACAATCATCATATTCTTGTGGTGTAAGTCCTACTCTAGACAAGGACCCATCTTTCTTAAACTTAGGCACAACTAATTTATCTTTAATTAGTTTAGGGGTAAATACTTTTTGCACCTCCTCCTCTGTTTCAAACATCTTTTCTTTTAGAGTAGCAACTAACATAGTGGCAGCTTGTTCATCAAACAGGAAGCCATGTTGTTCTTGCTGATTTAAAATCTTTGCAATTTCATGCTCTAAGTCAATACTTTCTACACTAAATCCTTTACCCTCTCTTAGTAAAGCCTTATATACTTTATCATTAAGAGCTACATCCCTCTCACAATAAGTTAGCATTTCAGGCGAGTAAACACTAAAATCCGGCTTGTCTAGTTTGTTTGTTCCAAGTCGTTGTCCCCAACTTTCTAAACTGTGTCCATTGTCTCGGACAGGATTAAACAATCTAGACAATACCAGAGTATCAATAACCTTACCTTTGTATTTAAAGTCATAGAGTTTTTCTAGAACAGGTAAATCATAGCCAAGAATATTGTGTCCAATCAGAGTATCTGTTTTATTAAGGAGGCTGATACCCTGTTTAATATTATTAACATCGAACTTGTGAGTATGTCCGAACCTCACATCCTTGGCTACGATACACCAAACTTTATCTGGGTTTAATCCATTGGCTTCTATGTCAAATACTAAGCTACCAAGGGAGTTGTTTTTCATAATCATCATCTATGTTATTTAACACATCGTCAAATTCATCTGGTTCTTTTTCATGTAATCTACCTGTTTCTGTATCATACATTAAACTACATGCAAGTCCAGTATCTCCAGTGTATCTAGATTTAAGAACTCTTAATCTAGTTGTATTAGCTTCATCTTTATCTTTGGCTTGTTGGTTTCTTTCTAATGCTATCACACAATCTGATAACTGAGCTATACCTTGAGAACCTTTGAGATGAGATAAAGAAACTTCAATACCTTGTTCATGTCCCTTATCTCCAGCAGCTCGTCTAAGATGAGAGACTAAAAGCATACCTACTCCAGTTTCTTCTACTAGACTTCTAAGCTTGTTCATCAAAGTATCAATACCTCTTCTTTCATCACCTTCTGTTAAAACATTAACAAGCATATGGAGGTGGTCCACAATAACCCATTGACATTCACAACCTACAATAATGTATCTAAGTTTAGCAAAGACATCATCAATATCATTAGCTCCTAAATGAGCATGGATAAATACTCTGTCTTTCTCAATAACTTTGTCAAACATATTTTCTAAATCTTCTTTAGAATAATTTCTGCGTTTCTCATTGAGATAGATTCTGTCATTAGCTTCTATAGAAACAATACCATCAGCAGTTCTTTGCCAGTTTTCTTCCAAAGCAATGATACCTACATTGTCTTCTGTATTCTTGATTATCCAATGTTCTAGCTCTCTAGTAACACTTGATTTACCTAGTCCAGTGCCACCAGTAAAGGTCACTAACTCACCCTTACGCAGTCCATATAACTTACTATTAAGACCTTCCCAAGGATAAGGAATACTTGGTTTAACTTCTCTATGTAGCCAATCACTTTTACGACTTGATAGTTCTATGATACCAGAAGGTGTATATTGTTTTGCCTCCCAGAAAGCTTGAGTAAAGGTAGTAAACTTTCCTTGAGCTAACATATCATTAGCATCTTTATAGCCATTCGGTAAAGTCATAATCTTAACTTTGCCCGGCTTAATAATCCTAGCTACTAACTTAGCTGCTTCTTTACCTTGCTTATCATTATCAAAACATAGAACGACATGCTGAAAAGATTCAACAAACTCTATGCTCTCTCTGATATCTTTGACTGCTCCAGAAGCTCCTCGTTTAAGAGATACAACTGGATATTTACCATCGAACATTTGATAGGTAGCCATCGCATCACATTCTCCTTCTGTGATGGTGAGATACTTACCTCCTTTGTTTCTAAATAATTGTTCACCAAACAAACCAGTATTATCAAATGTGCCACTAAAAGAAAATCTTTTATCAGCAACATATCTGGTCTTGGTACCTACGATTTCATCTCCATTGTAGAATGGATAAATGTGTTCTTTGACATCTCCAGAGCTATTAGTAGAACATCTAACTCCAAAGACTTTTGCTGTTTTCTTTGATATCCCCCTATCAGTTAAATCAGCATAGTCACCTGTATAGCTTGAAAGAAAAGTATTATCCTCTACTTGTTCTTTAACTTTTTCAGGTGTTTCGTAATCAGGAAAAAAAGCACCACAACTAAAACACTTAGCTGAACCATCTTCATTTACTGATACTGCATCACTTGAATTACATAAACTACATGGGACATGATACTTTACCCATGTGCTTTTACCTGTTGTCATATATATAAACCCTCGTAAAAAGAGGAGTCCGAAGACTCCCCTAAAATTATGAATATTAAAATAGAAAAAACTTTCTAAGTCTTAGACGATTTAGAAGTAGCAACCTTTGCAGGTTGTGTATCTTCTACCAATGCTTCATCAGTTAACAAAGGTCTAAGTTCCTCTTGTAACTTATCATTGGATTTTTGTAGTGAAATCTGAAACTGATTATTAAAAGCCATTTGACTTACATAAGCTTGAAGTTGCCTTTTAGCTTGTTCATCAGAAACTTTATCAGTGTCATAAGATTTACCATCGAATTGGATAATCATTTAGAACTCCTCATCGGACAGCAATTCGTCTCCATCACCACCTTTATAAGGTACAAGGTTTACGATTTGCACTGCTTGTAAATCTAAGCCTTTACCTTTTTTCTTATTATACTCCCAGTCATATTCAGAATACTGAACTCTAACTGTAGAGCCATTACCGATAAGAACATCGACATCGTTCTTATCACTGTCAAGAAGTCTAGGTGCTTTCCTCGTCATTCCATTAGGACCATTTACTTTCCTTTTAATGACGATAGCAGGACCTTCTTCCATTTCACGAATGCTATGTCCACGAGCAGCAAAATCTTTTGCTACCTCTTCATCAACAACTAAGTTGATAGTGTACATAGGCTCGAATGTAGTATTAGGCTGTCTAACAGAAGCCCAATACGCAGTACCTTCTACTATCATATTACGATTCCTCCGATTATGAAGTTAATAGAAATGTGGGTTTTAGAGTTCCCCACCCACCGAGGGGACCATTTATTTGGATTGGTTGCGACTAATGGAGATAGACGAGGGTAATATACATCAACCAATGCTCTAGTCATTACCTTGTCCTCGATTTCCATTAGCACAATTTAGTTGATTACTTTGAGAATGTCAAGCACTTAATACTTGATTTATCATTTCATCAACCAACCCAAAGTGTTCTTTATTAAAATATAAAATAATATTACCTTGTTCTGTGTATTGTGTTTTCCAAGTAGGTCTAGTTTTTACTTCTGGAAAAACATCTATCATCATAGTAGTAAATAAATTTACTTGCTCTCTAGTTAAACGATAAGCTACCTGTGGTGAGGTATCCATTTCATCATATTTAAAGTCGCCTATATATCCTGTTTTACTCATCAGTGTATCTTTCCTTTATCTTTTAAGTTATTTTCTAGGTCTAAATATTCTGTGACATGTTTCTTTAGTTTCCTTAGATTTTCTAAAGAACCACTACCTTCAAATCTTTTACCAGTTTCTTCTTCTACTATCTCTAGCACTTCTTCAACTGCTATCATATCAACCATGTTGTCTAATACTTCTAGCTCAGATTCTCCAAAGTTTTTTAGTTCCTCTTCTTGACCATCAATTATTACCTTTACTAGGTAAGTTTTTATGTTTGGCATAATACATCATCTCCTCATATGTCTCTATCTCCGGACATTGTTTTAACCATTTCATTACAAACTTATCTGTCATAAAAGACAGATTCATTTTACCATTAGCATAGACATGGGTTTGGTCCGGCATTAAAGAACTAATGTTCTCTAAGCTAACCTTATCTTGCTCGTTGTCAGGTAGTAAAGTTCTAAACCATTCCAACTGAATTTGTTTTACTTTTCTTCTTAACCTTTTAACTTTCTTGTTGTTCATCTGTATAATCTTTTAACTTCCAAATAACAAAGTCTTTGAAAGCATTTTTAAATGCTTCCATATCCCAACCTCTACGACTGTGATAACAAAATTCATATATCATATTATCATTAACAGCAAATCTATTATTAGTTGCTTTCATTCTTTCCCTGATACAATCAGGTGTTATAGCCCAGATAACGAGAGCTTTATTATCTTCCTCCCACTTAACTAGGCTATCCCAATCTACATCTAATTTTTTTCTCTTAGAATCAAATTTAGTCATAGACTAATCATAACACTTCTTCAAATGCTCTACAAGAATGTTGAAGAATACAATCATAGTTAAATCTTTTAACCGAATCTGCGTTTAGTTCAGTACCTATAAGGTAATTGTTATGAAGTTCCTCAACAGCTACAACCCTTTGACTTTCTTGATATTTCTTCTTACCTGTTGAAGGCAGGTGTTCAACAAGTTTCCTATAAACAAAACTTAATCTTACACCTGTATCTCTATTGTATAAACAATAAGCCATAGCCTTTTGGTCATTACTCATCATCTAACACCTCCACAATATCTGTAACATAAATGCTTCCAACCTCATCAAAAAGTCCTATATCAGAACCCTTGACATCTACTAACAAGACATTTTTAAAGCCTTTACCTTGCTTAATGCTTTCCATAGCAGTAGCACGAGTAGGTGTACCTAATTGATTAGTAATCAACTTAGTACCCTTACGAATATTTTCAAAATTTCTTATCATAATCCCTCCAAATAATTATCATAATAAGTCTCAATTAATGCCCAATTAGCTCGGTATAAATCCCATGAATCATAAATATGTTCATCGTAATTTAACCTCTGCTCATCGCACAGTTCTTGAGATAGTGGATTTTTACAACTCCCACCACACAGTTGTTTGTAAAAGTCATTTAAGAAATTTACAAAGTGATTACGAGCTTTATCATCTTTTACCAACTTGTGATAGAAAGGTGATATTCTCCAATCATATCTCCTCATGAAGTAAATATCCTTCTGAGGTGTTCCAGCTCTTTTTACTTTTGTTGTAGGTACAAACTTTGCACCCCAACCTTTTTTAGGTCTTGGCATTTTCTTCCTCCTCAAAATCTCCTGTCACATCTACTTGGCAATCATCTCCATATTCTGTGCCATTATAAATGCCAACAATTTTAATCTTATTTAGGATTTCATCATCTGTAAATCTTTCATTAGACCAATCAACATAACCTGTTAAATTTTTACTATAATGAATTTCTCCATAGACATTTCTAACTTCTTCGTCAGTTAATTTTACATTTGATATAATCTCATATCGTCTAACATCTTGAGAATACTCTTCAATCTCGTAAACATATTCTTTCTTCTTACTCATTTTTTCTCCTTACTATTAAATGGTTTAAGATTTCTAACATAGTTTATCCTATCGACAACTTGCTCTAAAGTCTGGTGACTTTGAACATCATAAGGTTCACCACCTTCAAATTCTGGCACTGGGAGAAATTCCCCATCAAGACCACGAATAGCAGTCTCAGCAGTAAAACTACATAAGAACAAACCATGATTCTTTCTTCTTAAATCAAGTTTAAATTGATTAGAACAGTAGCTGTACTCTCCAAACTGCACAGAAATAGTCCAACCATTTTCAAAAGTTAGTTGAAACCCACTACCATAATTCCGACCATTCTTTTTAGAATGATTTATCATGAAGCCATACTCTTTATTTTTCTTTCGTTTAGCTAAACCCTCATAAGTATTAGCTTTACGATTGATAACAGAATCCCATACTGATTCTATTCCTTTTTCGTTTTCCATTTTATTTAACCTCCTTAAAATGAATTACAAATCCAGTAGTATCTTTTCGTGCCTTACCTTTAGCACGAAGTCCAACTACAACATTTGTTCCGTCTAAAAATCGCAAGTCATGTTTATCACCATCTATAACTTGCACACCTTTAAATTCTTTGGGTAAGTCATGATTGAACACGACAGCTACATTCATACCCTTGTCTAGTGCAGTATCAAAGTATTCAGCATACTTAGGATTAAAAGCTGAATAGCTCCATGTTAAATTATAGTTTGGAATATCAGCTATCTTTCTTGTAGGTATCTTGGTGTAGTCATAGAATTGAACACTAGGAAAGTGTTCAAACAAAGTTTGACCTAGATACTTTTTATACTCCCATTGTATGTCTGAAGTACCATTGAGCCGGACAGCAGGTTTCCTATCATGTCTAGCACAATGTCTAACAAACTTAGAAATATCTTGATACAGTTGCTCAATGAAACTAGGCTCATCATTTAAAAACCAATTAGTCTTTTTAAGACGACCTCTTTGCACAACATTCATACCACCTCGACCAGCAGTATTAAGGCAAGGTGCTTTACACCCAGCTATATCTTGGAATGGACATATCCTCGTATTGATTGGGGACATATACATTATCGCTGTAAGATACTCGGATATCTTATCAGATTTTGCAGTTTTAAAGTTTCTGCCAACATTTAACAACTTATACATATTACCCTCCTAAAAGTTGTTTCTTAAAACTTGTATGCTAATCCAGAGACAATGACATCTTCAGGATTAGAACTAAACCCATAATCTTTCCACCACCCTTTTGGTTTCTTGTAGCTACCTGTTTCTTCCATAGCTTTATAACTAGCATCGTTTCTAGCTATGAACCTCCAATAAACAAAAGCATGATTAACAAATAGTTTTAAAGATAGCTTCTTGCTACATTTCTTTTCAAGTTCATGCCATCTTAACACTACCCACTTTCTACCAACTGCTATATTACATAGCTTTTCACCCTCTGGTGTAGGGAAACGACAAGTATAGTTGTCTCCTGATTTTGGGTTCAATAAATAATTTTGTAATTCTTTTGAATTTCTTTCTAACATTTCTACCTCCATTAAAGACGAGCAACTAGATACAATATAAGTTTTTCTACCTATATAGTTAGTTCATGCCCATTACTAACTTATATAAAACTTATAAAGTAAGGATATCTAGTTGCCCTGTGACAAATTGTGACTAGAACAATCTAAGGAGTTATATGAAATATATTTAAGTTAATGTTCTCCTAACTTGTCCTAGCCACAAACCTTATGTTCAGTGCTAGTTTTTTATTTGTTTGAGACTTTGAAACTAGCAAAACAGTTGCCTCGCAAATTGTGGCTTTTAGTTTTAAGTCTATCTAAACCTCCACGCAATGTGGGAAATCGGACTGAGTTGCAAGGCGTTGTTCATATGCTTTTTAATCTACTGACAACCTAATGTCTTCAATCTCAAACAAACAGGATTTATACTTTAATATCTATCCTCTTCTCCGATAACCTTGCAAACTTTTTAATCGACCTTGATAAAACTCACTAGAGCTTGTTCAAGACAATCAATAATCTCTATATCTTTAAAACCTCTATCTGGGTCATAATCTATATTAGTAAAAGCTATTTCTAATGCTTCTCTAACCACAGCTTGAAACTGTCTTTCTGATAGTCTGGCAGTAATGTTATTCATACTACTCATCTGCTCAGAAAATCTATCTATCCATGTTTCTCCAGAATGGTCTTTATCATCTACTATATCCCAAGTCATTTTACCCTCCTTAGTTCTCTGCGTTGTTTAACATACTTTCTAACAAGAAAGTCTTTATTATCAGCAACATACTCAGCAAAGTTTTTTCTTGTATCTTGCTCACTGTAAGTGACTTTCTCATGACAATACTCATTATAAATCTTTAGAAAGAACAAATCAATCTGTCTGTTTTTCATCAAGTATATCCCCCATAAGTTCATGTATAATATCTTCAACCCCACTATCAAAAAAGTATCTAACAATATTATCATCTAATTGTTTTACTCTCATCATACTAGGTCTAATAACATTAGACTTTTCATATGCTTCAGGCTCTAACTCATCAACTTTAGCTAACAGCTTTTGTTCCTGTGCTAAAGTCATTTGATAAGCAATCTCTATCGGAGCTTCAGGGTGGTCAAAGTTTGTCCAATAACCCTTATAGCCTGTAGTATATCCTACATTTCTACTCATTTTTCCTCCTCTAAAATAAAACGATATTTTTCTATGTTATTTTTAATTATTGTAATCTGGTCTTGTAAATGCTCAATATCTTTTTGCAATATATTTAAATCTAATTCACAATTCAAATCATCATCTTCATCAACTACAACATCATCAAGCAAACAAGCAACAGATATACTTGCTTCTTTAAGTGCTTCTAATACTTTACTCATTCTTCCCCTCACTCTTGCTTCTTTAAGTGCTTGTAATACTTTACTCATTATTCCCCCTCACTATTAAACCAAACTGCAAAACCTACTGCTATTGATACAAACAGTAAGAACAATACTATTATCTCAGCACTCATCATTCTGCTCCTTTATTTTAGACCTATCATGATTAGTAATATCAATCAAGGTATCGTTAATTACTTTGGTTAGTAATGGATTTACATAAGACAACTGTGTTATGTTGTTAATGTAAGTCACATCAAACTCACCCTCTTTCCTAGTTTTAGGCTTACTCATTCTTCCTCCTTAAGTTCTAGTATAGAAACTAACTGTGCTTCTAACACTTCATTAAAATTGTAGTTAATAACAACATTCTTACCAACAAAATTATCAAAGTCATATTCATATGCCACTTGAGAATCTTTAGGTGTATCAACAGTTCCATTAGTAGTATGTATTCGATACTGAGGATTACCATTAAGGGAGTTCTCAAGTCTTTGAACTCCCTTAACGAATGTAGCTACCATAGTGGTATCTAATGTCATTTCTCCCCCTTTAATTCTTGCAAAGCAATACTTACATCTGAGTTTGTAAGCAAAGCAATTCTTCTCAGACTATCTGAACTACTTTCGACTTCATCAAAGAACCAAGATTGCTTATCAACTAAGACCTCAATAAACTTTTCAAGAGCTTCAACTTTAGCTTTTAATTCATCAACATCATGACTTAGTTCTGGTTCAAGACTAGCTTCTTGTGTTGCTTCTATATCATTTACTCTATTTAGTAAATCTTCTACATCAGTAAAGACATCAGTATTATCAATGCTTTTTGCAACTAGACTAGGTAGTACATCATCAGCATATTCTTCAACTGCACTAGTAATATCGTTAGAATATTTTTCATCAACAGCATCACTAAGTTGAGATTCAAGTTCATATTCTAAATCACGACCTTTATCTTCAACTATCTCATCTACTTTCTCATCAATAGTATCAGCATACTCATCATGAAGCTGATTAAATTTAGCTTCAAGCATAGTCATTCCTAACCAATGTTTAATAGCATTAGTTAAACTACGAAGTCCTGTATAAACATACAGAAAGTTTCTTACTTTATTCATAAATCCTCCATTAGATTTAGGTTAAATGAGAAGTTTAATGAGTTTTCTCAGCTCCAAACTTGTTAGTCTGTTAAAGTATTACAGTTGCCTACAATCTCAGCATACTTTTGAGCAGTCTGTAATATCCAAAGATTATCACTAATTAATGTTCTTCTTTGTGAATTATCACAACCACAAACAGCACTGTGTATATCTGCCATAGCTTTAGATATCGCTTTAGCTCTAGTATCTACCATACCACTATCCATTAGATACATAGCAAATTTATCTCCACTACAATATCCATAGTCTTTTACATTATCATCTTTCATATTTTCTCCTTATAAAAATTAAAATTAAATGAGCAGTTTTAAAAGATACTCAGCTTTTCTTTGAATGCCAACCCAAATATCCAAACCAGTTTGGCAGAATTTTTCCGAATGTCAACACCCTTATAAAGTCTTATTGTTTATAAAGTTTTCTAAGTTTACCTATATAAACAAACATAGGTATAAATATTAAACCTATCAAGCAACCAATAGCTGTTCCAAAAGCTAAGTCCCATGAACCACTACCAGCTCCACCTAAAAAGTCTGATACAGCATTACCAATACCAGCTCCAAATACAGCTCCTAAACCTTTTTGTAGTTGTTTAGGTAAATACTTCTCAACCTCATACCCTGTCATAGCTCCTAAAATCATGACAGCATTATCAATTATTCCAAACACTATGTATTCAAACATATTATCTTACCTTCCTTATTAAATATTTTACATAGTCATACTCTCCCTTTGAACTCATCAAAGCTACTATCTGACTACCTTTTCTATAAAGTTTATAGACATCATTCTTATTAGAATAATCTTCAAAGAATCTAAAGTTTTCCTTTTGTAAAGAACAAACTGCACTTTCAAAAGTATCGAATTTTGTTAAAGATAATTTCATAAATACTCCTTATGTAGTTAGCGAAAAATCTTGGGGACAGTTTGGCAGAATTTTTCCGAATGTCAACACCCTTATAAGGTAAATATGTTTATAAGGTTTTTAGAATATTATTAGTTGTTGTTAAAAATATTTTTTAACATAAGATTTATTATGCGTAGTTTTATAAGTTATCCACAGCTTATCCACAGTTTTAAGTAAGTTATACACAGGTTATTAACAGGTTATACACTTATAAATCGCAATCAACACTTCGCCACTTGCCGACCTTATAAGCTGTCTTAGATTAGAACTCTAAAGTATTTCTAAACTAATAAAAAGTTCTGTCGGGCTTTGCTAAATTTATTTGAAGACTGTATCTTCAATCTAAGATTTAAAATAAATTTAGCTCAATCTTGAAAATAAAAAGTCTTTGTTCTCGGAACTCAAACATATTCCGAGGACAATCTATAATGTGGTTTTTCAAGATTGAATTTTTTTCTGGGTGGGGTGTCGGGGTTTTTGTGAAACAAAAAGGGCGACCATTTTTTCTGGGTAGCCCAGGGCTTTGCCCTGTGCGACTTCAGGACACAGAAAAAAAAAGCCCTTCCAGAACCTAATCTGGAAGGGCTAGTATGGCACTACCTAGATTTTAGGTATTAAGTAACCCTTAGCCTTACAGTAAAGCTTTAAGTTATCTCTATAAAGCTTTGGAAGCTTTGATACCTTAAGGACATTATTTACTTTCTCATAAGTGAAAGTATCAGCTTTACTTTCAGGCTTGGAACTTAATGCCCAGAGGCTGTTTGCTAATGTTCTAGCAGTGTTCCATTGCTCTGCTGTGATATCATGATATCTACCAGCTTGTAGCAATTTATTAATACCTGTAAAATGTCTTGCAACATGAGTGCAAGATTTAAAACTAGCAGGAGCTTTGCGTTGCTCTGCTGTTAACGAATCAAAACTAAACGATTTCTTCATATTAATCCTCCTTCTGAATCAAAAAAATCATTATATGCACTTGTTAATAATCCTAACAAATACATCTCTACACTTTTATCATTACATTCAATATCACAGATACGAACATAATGATTTTTAATGAAGCTTCTCGCTGAAGCTTCACCTGAACATCGAATAACTCTATCATTGTACAGAACCAAAGAGACCTCTGGTTTGGACTTCGATAAAGTCTTTTCTTCATTAATATTCATACATACAAGTATATAAGATTATCGAAGCCATGTAAACCAGATATAGAAAAAACCCTATAGATTATGTGGTCTTTTTTGAAGTCTTTCTGACTTGCATAGTTCAGAAGTATATTTAATATCTATGCAGATCAGAAAGACTGTCATGTCAAGTTGGAGACTTGTACTATCTTTACATGCAAAAAAGACCACGAACCCTATCTGTATGAATATTAATGAAGAAAAACCAGAGGACAAACCAGCTCCTCTTTGGTTCACAAAAACTTCGATGTTCAGGGAATCAGAAGGATATACCAAAATATTTACAGATGTTTTAAAGCAACGCAAAAAGGGTTTAGAACTATTTATCCTTGACGGATAAACTAAACCCTTAATGAAACACTACTTACTGGTGGTTAGCCTCTGGTTTTTAGGGCTAGGCAGGATGCCATACCACCCCCTCTGTATATATATGTACTGCTTACACATAATTACCCAAAAGGCATGTAAACCAGTGCCGGACAATATGGTTTATTTAATATATAAAAGGGGGTTTATTTTGATTAAAAAAACTATCTAGATTTTGATTAGTTTTATAGACTATATAGTAGTAAATTGTGTTGATGAGGGGGTATTCACCGGGGTGCATCGTTACCACTCATTATACAGATGAGATTTAGGTTTGTCAAGAAATTTATTTGACATTATTTAATCCCATCCCTATAATAGAAAACATGAGTATTCTTCCTGTCGAAAAAAGAAATAGACAACTTACAGAAAAACAACAAAAGTTTTTAGATAATCTAGTTACAACTGGGGGTAATCCTAAACAGGCTGCTCAGTTAGCTGGTTACTCTGAAAACTATCATCAAGTATTAAAGTCCCTTAAAGATGAGGTTTTGGCTATAGCCGAGGATGTGTTGGTACAACATGCTCCTCGTGCTGCGTTTAAATTAATTGAAGTTATGGATTCTGATAAACCTATAGCTCAAGCTAATAATAAACTACAAGCTGCTCAAACTTTACTTGATAGAGTAGGTATTGCTAAAACAGATACCTTAAATGTTAATCATCAAGCTAATAATGGTATCTTTATTATGCCTGATAAAAAAGAAATAATTATAGAAGCAGAACGACATGAAGATATTCCTGACTGAAATAGACGACCCTTTTAACGATAAAAAATATGTGGGTCCTTATATAAAAGCTTTATCAATAGAAGAAGCACAAAAAATAGCTTATGAAAATGAGTTAGTTTTAGTTGGTGAGTTGCATGAATTAATAGTAGATGAGGAAGAAAAGAAACACACTTTACACTGATGGCTAAAAAGAAAGACCCAAGATTAGAAAGAGCAGGAGTTAGTGGTTATAATAAACCTAAAAGAACTCCAAAACACCCAACTAAGTCACATGTAGTTGTGGCTAAAGAAGGCGATAAAATTAAACTTATTCGTTTTGGTCAGCAGGGTAAAAAGGTGGGTACCTTAAAAGGTACAGCTGGTAAACCTAAAGCAGGTGAATCAGCTCGTATGAAAGCAAAAAGAAAATCTTTTAAAGCTCGACATGCTAAAAATATTAAAAAAGGTAAGATGTCAGCAGCATGGTGGGCAGATAAAGTTAAATGGTAAATATTATGTTAGATAAAATATTAGAATGGTTAGGTTTTATCTGGGTTAGAAATAGAGACTCAAGAGGTCGCTATGTTCCGGATAAAAAAAATACTAAGTTTAGAAATGAAGCATGGAGACTTAAAAGAAAATAATGCCTCAAATAAATAGCGAAGAACAACCAATAAAAAAAAAAGTAAGTCTCGTGTCAACGAAGCTGGTAATTACACCAAGCCGAGTATGCGTAAGAGGCTTTTCCAGAAGATTAAAGCCGGTTCTAAAGGTGGTAAACCCGGTCAGTGGTCAGCTAGAAAAGCCCAGCTTTTAGCCAAAGAATATAAAGCTAAAGGTGGAGGCTATAAATAATGTCTCGTAGTGCAGCTCAAAGAGCAGCTATTGCGATAGCAAAAAAGAAATCAGGAAAGTATAACAAAGCAGGAAAAAGGACAGCACCATATGCCAGACCCAAAAAAAGGAACAGGAAAAAAACCAAAAGGTAGTGGTCGTAGGTTATATACTGACGAAAATCCTAAAGATACAGTTAGTATAAAATTTGCTACACCAGCAGATGCTAGAGCAACTGTTGCTAAAGTAAAAAGAATAAGAAAACCTTATGCTCGTAAAATACAAATACTTACTGTCTTAGAACAACGAGCCAAAGTTGCAGGTAAGAATGAACAAGCAAGAATAGCTAAAAAAGGCAAAGAAGCTATAAGAAAAAAACATAAAGGAAAAAAATAATGGCATTAAAAAAATCACAAAAAAGTTTAGTAGAGTGGGGTAATCAAAAATGGCGAACTAAGTCAGGTAAACCTTCTGCTAAAACTGGAGAACGATATTTACCAGAAAAAGCTATTAAATCTTTAACAGCAGCTGAGTATGCAGCTACTACTAGAAAGAAAAGAAAAGATACTAAAAAAGGTAAACAGTTTTCTAAGCAACCTAAAAGAATAGCTAAAAAAACTAGAAAGTATAGAAGATAAAATGATGATGCTACCAGATGGTTATATTAAAAGGACCACATCAACTATACCTTTTGGCTATGAGTTGTCTGATATAAAAGGTTATTTAAAACCTATACCAGAACAATTAAAAAACTTACAAGAAGTTTCACAAATGGTAGTAGATGAACAAATTAGTTTAGGTGTAGCTGTTGATTGGCTAGAAGAAACAACAGATAGAAAGATGTCAAGAATGGGTCTTAAAAAGTATATAGATAAAAATTATGGCACAAGACAAGAAAGATTGGGAAGTTAACCCAAATGATTACTTGACAAACTCAGATGGCACCTTTATAATAAAGAAGGATGGAACACCACGCAAGAAAGGTGGTAGACCAAAAGGAAGTTTAAATAAACTTACTGAAGAAGTAAAAGTTAAAAATAAACTAACTAAGAAGTTAAAAGATAAAAAACATAATGTCGATAAACTTCGTAGAAAACTTACAAGGGCAGAAAAGTCCTTAACAGAACAAAAGAAGATATTAACAGAAAATGTTCTTACTCAGTCAGAAGTACAAAAGATTCCTGACATTGTACAAGAACATTTAAATAATACAGGTTCTCATGTGGCTTTTATGCCTAATGAAGGACCACAAACAGAATTTTTAGCTGCTCCAGAAAAAGATGTTTTATATGGTGGTGCAGCAGGTGGTGGCAAAAGTTTTGCAATGCTAATAGACCCACTAAGGTATTGTCATAAGAAAGCTCATAGAGCTTTAATACTTAGAAGAACAATGCCAGAGCTTCGAGAGCTAATAGATAAATCTCGTGAGATATATCCAAAAGCTTTTCATGGAGCTAAATTTAAAGAAGTTGAGAAAGTATGGACCTTTCCCAGTGGAGCTAAAGTAGAGTTTGGTTTCTTAGAAAAAGAATCAGATGTCTATAGATACCAAGGACAAGCATATTCTTGGATAGGTTTTGATGAGATTACTCATTTACCTACAGAGTTTGGTTGGAATTACTTGGCATCTCGTTTAAGAACGACAGACCCTGAAATAGAAACCTATCTCAGATGTACTGCGAACCCCGGTGGTTCTGGTGCAAGTTGGGTAAAAAAACGATATGTAGAATCTGGGGAACCAAATACAACTTTTATGGGTTCTGATGGTCTAACAAGAAAATTTATTCCTGCTAGACTTTCTGATAACCCCTTTCTCGCTGAAGATGGTAAGTACGAAAAGATGTTGCTTTCGTTACCTCCAACTCAAAGAAAGCAACTTCTTGAAGGAAACTGGGATGTTGCAGAAGGTGCAGCTTTTGCTGAGTTTGATGTAGGCTTACATGTAATACCACCTTTTGAAATACCAGTTTGGTGGGAAAGAGTAAAAGCGATTGACTATGGTTACTCTTCTGAATCATGTTGTTTATGGGGAGTAGTTAACCCAGAAGATAAAACTCTTATAATATATAAAGAGTTATATCAAAAAGGTTTAACAGGTGAAGCTTTAGCTCAACGCATACATGAACTAGAAGAGAATGAAACAAGGTCTATTCCGGGTGTGTTAGATACAGCAGCTTGGGCTAAAACAGGTTATTCTGGTCCTACTATAGGTGAAATGTTAATAAAAGCAGGACACAAGTTAAGACGAGCAGATAAGAACAGAGTTGCTGGAAAAGTACAAATACATGAGTATTTAAAAACTACACCTTCAGGTAGACCAAGGTTACAGATTTTTAATAACTGTGTAAACTTAATACGAGAGTTACAAAGTTTACCTTTATCAAAATCTAACTCAGAAGATGTAGATACTCACGCATCAGACCACGCATATGATGCCTTAAGGTATATGATTATGAGTAGACCTAAACTTGATAATCCATTTGAAAGAATGGCTAGAATAAAAGGTGAGAGAAACTTTAATCCAGCAGACTCAACATTTGGATATTGATAGATGGAAGAAGATAACAACAATAGTTTTTTAAACGCAGACAACATATATGAAGATGTTGAAGGCGAATCTGGCAAAAATTTAAATCTTATACCAGACCAAAAAATAAATTTAGTTGGCTTAGTACAAAGTCGTTTTGCTTTAGCAGAAGAAGCTAGAGACTCAGATGAGACAAGATGGCTAGAAGCTTACGAAAACTATAGAGGTATTTATGGTAAAAGAGTTAAGTTTAGAGAATCAGAAAAGTCTAGAGTTTTTGTAAAAGTTACAAAGACAAAAGTATTAGCTGCTTTTGGTCAATTAGTAGATGTTCTTTTTGGCACCGGTAAGTTTCCAATAGGTATTAGTGAGACTAAAGTACCTGAAGGTGAAAAAGAAAATGCTTACTTAGATATACAAAATCCTCAACCGGGTCTTGAAATGTCTCAACCAGAAATGTTACCAGATAATATTGGTAATCAAATAGGTGGACCTTTTGATGTTGGTTTTGAGGGTGATGGTAAAATTTTAAAGCCCGGAGCTACTTTTGGCGATGGGATGTTTGATGAAGATGAACAATCTTTAGAAGACAAAGCAGAAGACTTAGGTATATTACAAGAAGGATTAAGTCCTAATCCACAAACACCTGAGTTATCTCCAGCACAAAAAGCTGCAAGAAGAATGGAAAAATTAATCCATGACCAAATAGAAGAATCAAATGGTTCTTCAGAAATGAGAAGTGCTTTATTAGAATCAGCACTTTTAGGAACAGGAATTATTAAGGGTCCTTTTAATTTCAACAAAACTCTTAATAATTGGCAAATGAATGAAATGGGTGAGAGACAATACTCACCAGTACAAGTTAGAGTACCTAGAATAGAATTTGTTAGCTGTTGGGATTTTTACCCAGAACCCGGAGCAACAAATGTAGAAGAATGTGAATATGTAGTACATAGACACAAACTAAATACTTCACAACTTAGGGCATTAAAAAATATGCCTTACTTTGATAAAGAAGCTATTAGAGAATGTATTCAAGGTGGACCTAACTATATTGAAAAAGACTTTGAAAGTCAGTTGAGAGAGGATTACGATACTGACGAAGCATACGCAAACTCATTTGAAGTCTTAGAATATTGGGGGATTATGGATGCTAAGTATGCCGAAGAAGTAGGTATAGAATTAGCAGACGAAATTGATGAGCTTGATGAAGTGCAGATTAATGCATGGATTTGTGGTGATAAGTTACTAAGAGCAGTAATAAATCCATTTACACCATATAGAATACCTTATCATGCTTTTCCTTACGAAAGAAACCCATATAATTTCTTTGGTATAGGAGTTGCTGAGAATATGAACGATTCTCAACAAATTATGAATGGTCATGCTAGAATGGCTATTGATAACTTAGCATTGTCAGGTTCTTTGGTGTTTGATGTTGATGAATCAGCATTAGTAGGTGGACAATCAATGGAAATCTTTCCGGGTAAAATTTTCAGAAGACAAGCTGGAATGCCGGGACAATCTATATATGGATTGAAGTTTCCTAACACTGCACCTGAAAACATGATGATGTTTGATAGGTTTAGACAACTTGCTGATGAACAAACTGGCATACCAAGTTACTCACATGGTCAAACAGGAGTTCAAAGTATGACAAGAACTGCCTCTGGTATGTCGATGTTACTTGGAGCAGCAAGTTTAAATATCAAAACAGTTGTTAAGAATCTTGACGACTTTTTGTTAAAACCTTTAGGAGAATCATATTTCGCATGGAATATGCAGTTCTTTGAAGGTAACTTAGATATCCAAGGTGATTTAGAAGTTAAGGCAACAGGTACTAATAGCTTGATGCAGAAAGAAGTTAGAAGTCAAAGACTGACAATGTTCTTACAAACTGCACAAAACCCAACTATTGCACCATTTGTTAAGATTTCTAAATTGGTCAGTGAACTTGCTTATAGCTTAGATTTAGACCCTGATGAGATTTTAAATGACCCTGAAGAAGCAGCTATAATGGCACAAATAATAGGAATGCAAAATGCTAGACAAGAAATTGGCGAAGAAGTTGAACCTACTGGTGAACAACAAGGACCTATGGGAGGCATTGCTGGAACACCTCAACAACCTCAAGAGCTTGGACCTACAGGCACTGGTGGTGGCAACATCGGAATCGGAAATGCTCCGGTTGCAGGGGAAGATGCGTTCAGTGGTACAGTTGGAGCAGCTCAAGGAGCAGGTGCAGGAAGCCCTGAATAGAAAAGAATAATTATGAAACAAGAAAACGAAAAAGAAAAAAATAGTTTATTAAAACCAGATTTTTTAGATTTGGATGGCGATGGCAATAAAGAAGAGCCTATGAAAAAAGCTGCTCAAGATAAAGAAGAAATGAGAGAACCTAAAGTTCTTGGTGGTTTTATTAGAAATCTTAGTAAAATGATATTTAAGAAAAAACCTTCAAAAGCTCAAAAATCTTCAAGTTTAAGTGATAAAGAAGCAGATAAATTAGAAGAAGTTTTTCAAGTAAAACAACTTGAAGATTTTGAAAGTGAAGCAGCCTTACAAAGTGAAATGAGTGATATTGCTAATAATTTAAAAGATAGAGGTTTTAGTAATGAAAGAATAGAAGAACTTTTAGAAGAAGCTTATGAATTACAAAATTATTCTGAGCTAGAACTAGCATTACAAGAACCTATAAGAAAACCTAAAGCAAAAGGTGGCATGGAAAAGCTTATACAAAAAGAAGATGCCCAAATGGCTGAACTATATAGAGAACAAAAAGAAGAAGGTGGCGAAATGAAAATGCTACCTGACGAACAAATGGAAGAACAATTTGTAGACTTTGTGATAGATGAAGCTCTATCCGATAAAGAAGAGTCTATGTTAATGGAACAACTGGAAGCTAATCCTGAGTTGAGTATGATATTCGACAAAGTGATTGAAAAAGCTTCGGAGTTTACTGGAGCCGGAGAAGTCGAAGGACCCGGCACTGGGACCTCTGATTCGATACCTGCAAGGTTATCGGATGGAGAATTTGTCTTTACAGCAAAATCAGTAGAGCAGATTGGTGCAGACAACCTCATGAAAATGATGAAGGATGCCGAAGCTGCTTACGATGCTGGGGAAGATAGAGAAAAAATGCAAGAAGGAGGTCTTCAAGAAATGTCAATGGACATGGAAAGAGACATGCCTAACAAAAAAGAAGTTGAAGTAACTTATAATGTTAATCGACCTGAAACTGTTTCTACAGTGAATCCACTGTTAGCAAGAGATGAGGAAGAGGACCTTATAACTCAAGAACTTAAAAAAGGCATGTTAGGACCTTCTAATATGCGTTAAATTTAACCGAAAGGCGACCTTTACAAGACAAGCCCTGCATGTACAGCAGCTACCTTGAAAGATTGTTAAAGCACTTAATAGGAGAATAAGATGGCTAAAAACGAAAAAAAAGCTAACCCATATAATTTAAAAAAGAGTTGGCACAATGTAGAAGATAAACAATTTGTTTCATCTGAAAATGTGTACTTTCCAGACCCCGAAAGTAATAATGTAGAAGAAAATGTTGAAGAGGGGGTAAATGAAGAACAACAAGTTCAAGAAGATTCAAAACAACCCTACAAGCGACCCAACTATAAAAAAAGATATGACGACTTAAAAAAGCATTACGATAGTAAGCTTAGTGAGTTTAAACAGAGAGAGCTTGAACTATTAGAACAAGCACAACAAGGTCAGGTAAAATATACCCCACCTAAATCTGAAGAAGAACTTGCTGATTTTAAACAAAAATATCCTGATGTTTATGATGTCGTAGAAACAGTTGCTAATATGCAAAGCGAAAGCAGAGCAAAACAACTTGAAGAAAAGGTAAAACTTTTACAAGAAAGAGAACAGCAACTTGTTAGATTAGATGCTGAGAAAGCACTACGAGCTAATCATCCTGATTTTGATGATATCAGAAACAGTGATGATTTTCATGAGTGGGCTAAATCTCAACCTGAGTCAATTCAAAACTGGATTTACAGTAATGCAAATGACCCAGAAGCAGCTAGTCGGGCATTAGATTTATTTAAGTCTGACATGGGAAGTTCAGTTCAAAAACCATCAAGAGGCTCTGAATCTAAGTCTTCGGCTGCCGATATGGTGTCTACTAAGACAACTAATGTCGAGCCACAAGAGGCAAAGATTTGGACACAAAAGGAGATTCTTTCATTATCTCCAGAAGAGTTTGATAGACTTGAAAAAGAAATCGACAAAGCTTGGGATGAAGGAAGAATTAATTAGATTAACTTAATTTTTAACCCAAAGGAGAATAAAAATGGCACAGTATTTTGAACCTAGTCCAGATACAAATGCAAACTTCGGTAACTCCGTGAGTGGTCAGGCTAATAGTTTCTTTTTACCTCAAATTTATTCTGCTAAAGTATTAAACTTTTTCAGAAAAGCGAGTGTAGCAGAAGCTATTACAAATACCGATTACTCCGGAGAAATTTCAAACTTTGGTGACTCTGTACTAATTATCAAAGAACCTGAAATTAGTGTTTCAGATTACACCAGAGGTAGTGACCCTAGTGCAACAAAATTAACAGACCAAGAAACATCTTTGGTTGTTGATTCAGCAAAAGCTTTTAAATTCATCGTAGATGATATTGAAAGCAAAATGTCACATGTTAACTTTAAAGAGGTGGCAACATCATCAGCAGCTTATGCTCTAAGAGATTCTTTTGACTCAGCAGTATTAGCATCAATGTTTAGTGGTGTTTCATCTTCAAGCCCAGACCACATTTTAGGTGCAGATGCAGTAGCAGCTACACAAACAATGGGTCAGCATCAAGGTGGTTCTAATTCTATCGACCTTACAGGTTCTGATGGAACAGGAACAGACCCATTAGATGTTATGGCTTTCATGGCTAGATTACTTGACGAGCAAAATGTACCTGAAGAAGGTAGATGGTTTGTTGCTCCTCCAAGTTTTTATGAGCAACTATCTCAATCTGGCTCTAAGTTACTAAGTGTTGACTTTAACGCAGGTCAAGGTTCTATTAGAAATGGTTTAGTTTCTAGTGGAATGTTAAGAGGCTTTAATATGTACAAATCTAATAACATTGCTGCTGCTTCTACAGCAAGTGGTAAAGTGTTAGCTGGACATATTTCCTCAACAGCAACTGCTCAAACAATTATCTCAACTGAGGTCCTAAGAGACCCAGATTCATTTGGCGATATCGTTAGAGGATTGCATGTTTATGGAGTAAAAGTTTTAAGACCTGAAGCATTAGTTTCAGCATTTTACGCAATAGACTAGAAATAGTTAGGAGGGGTCTTCGGACCCTTCCATTTTTTTAAGGAGAACAATATGTATGACGATAAAAAAAGAAAACCAATGGCTTATGGTAGAAAACCTATGCTGGGTGGTGGCTATAGAATGCCTAAAGGACATGGTGGCGAATCTAAAAAATCTGGAGACTATTCATCAATATCTGATATGGAAAAAGATTGTAATAGAAGAGTTGGTTACAACGAATCATTAAAATCAAAAGAAGATAAATAATGAAAGTTAAAGCACCTAAAGGTTATCATTGGATGAAACAAAAAAATGGTAACTTTAAATTAATGAAACATAAAGGTAAATTTGTACCACATAAAGGTGCAAGTTTAATGGCAAACTTTGCAATACAAAAGGTACACAGTAAATAAAATGTTAAGTGAAGCACAAACAAAAAAATTAATAGCTGCATTAAAGAAAGCTTCTAAAAGTCATGCTGGTCAAGCTAAAATTTTAGAAAGGTCTTTAAAAGCTAATAAGAAAAAGAAAAAGTAATGGCAACAACATATCTTGATTTAACAAATGAATTGTTAAGAGAACTTAATGAAGTTCCTCTTACTTCTTCTAATTTTTCAGGAGCAGTAGGCTTTCAAGCATTTGTTAAAGATGCAATAAATAAATCTATATTTGATATTGCTAATCAAGAACCACAGTTACCTTTCTTTTCAGCTGGAGTTAGTGGTAGCACAGACCCTTTTTATGGCAATACTACAGTTGCTACAGTTGCAGGAACTAGATGGTATTTATTAAATGCTAGTAGTTCAAGCATAACAACTGACTTTGCTTCAATAGATTGGGATGATTTTTACCTAACAACAATAAATGTTTCTGGAGAATCAGCTCCTCATGTATCAAAAGGTTTACGATTTGTAAATTTAAATGAGTGGCGAAGATACTACAGAGATAGCGAAAACGAAGATGATGCTGGTAGTCAACAGTTTGGAGAACCTAGATTTGTAATTAAGTCTCCAGATAATAGAAAGTTTGGATTAAGTCCGATACCTGATAAAGTTTATAATGTGCATTTTTATGCCTTTACAAAACCCACAGCTTTATCAGCACATGACGACACCATAGTATTACCAGAACAGTATAGTAATGTTATAACTTCAAGAGCAAGATATTACATTTGGCAATTTAAAGAATCTCCTCAACAAGCAGCATTTGCTTTAGAGGATTATAAAAAAGCTATGAAATATATGAAGTCAAATTTAATAAATCCTGCTCCTAAGTTTATGACAGACGATAGAACTTATTTTTAATTATGGCTCGTTCACAACCTTACGCAGTTGCTTGTGATGGAGGATTAGTTACTGCTTCTAATGCTTTAGATTTAGTAAGAACTCCCGGAGTAGCAACGAAGTTACAAAATTTTGAAGTTTCTGTAAAAGGAGGCTACAGAAGAGTAAGTGGTTTTGCTAAGTTTGGTGGTGATAGTGCTGTTAAACCTTCAGGTTCAGTAGATACTATATTAGGAGTATTTCCTTACGCAGATGGAGTTATAGCTTGTGTAGATGATGATATTTATTTTAGTAATACAGGAACAAGTTGGTTACAAATAAATAGAAGCTCAGTATCAGGAAGTGGTGATAATCATAGTACCTTTACTGGCAGAAGTGTTTTAAATAGAACAAGTCAAGGACAAGTACAGTTTGCTATATTTGACACAGCTACATCTGATTATGGTACAGTATTTATAGCAGATGGAGCTAATAAAGTTTACAGTTTTAGAATGGAAGGAACTGGTATATTAACTTCTAGAACTTTCTTTTCTTCAGAAGTTACTGTATCAACAACAAAAGGTGTTAAATTTTTAGCAGTACATGACAAACATTTAGTAGCTGCTGGAGTTGAAGATAATTTAAACACTATATTTTTTAGTGGAACTTTAGACCCAGATGATTTTACATCAACAGGTTCAGGTAGCATAGTATTAGAGGACCAAGTAGAAGGTATTAAAAGTTTCCGAAACGAATTATTTATATTTTGTAGAAATAGTATTTTTAAATTAATAAATATAAATGATTCAAGTAACATAGCAATAGTTCCAGTTACAAAGAATGTGGGATGTTTAAGTGGTTATAGTATTCAAGAGATTGGTGGTGACTTAATATTTTTAGCACCAGATGGTCTTAGAACAGTCGCTGGTACTGTAAGGATTGGCGATGTGGAGTTGGGAACTATTAGTAAACAGATACAACCACTTATAAGCGATTTAGCAGAGACAATAAATGATTTTGTAATTAATAGTCTAGTAATTAGAGAAAAATCACAATACAGATTATATTACACAAAAACAAGTGCTTCTGATTCTTCACAAAGAGGAATCATAGGTACATTAAGACCTAATGGATTTCAATGGTCAGAAACTTTAGGTATTGAAGTTACAGCTATAGGTTCTAACTTTGATAACAATGGAGTAGAGGTTTATTATCATGGTGATACAAATGGTTTTGTATATTTACATGATACAGGTAATAACTTTAATGGTTCAGCAATAGATGCAAGATACCAAACACCTAATTATGATTATGGTGATTTTGGTACATTAAAGACTTTACATTATATAAAAATATCTTTTGGTCCAGAGGATGAGATACAACCAGACTTACGAGTAAGATTTGATTATGATAGTTTGGATATTCCTCAACCAGCTGATATAACTTTAGATTCAGTTCCAGCTCCTTCAGTATTTGGTACAGCAGTATTTGGTACTAATAAATTTGGAGCATCAGAACAACCTTTAGTAAGAATACCTTTAGTAGGTAGTGGAAGTAGTAATAATTTTAGAATACAAAGTAATGATACAAAAGCTTCATACATTGTAAATGGCTTTTATGTTGATTACATACCATCAGGCAGGAGATAAAATATGGCAAGTTATACACGACAAAGTACAATCAACGATGGTGATACCATCACAGCAGCATTATTTAATAATGAGTTTAATCAATTATTAGCTGCATTTAATAATTCAACAGGACACAAACACGATGGTACAACAGCAGAAGGACCAGTCATAGGTCTTATAGGAGATGCTGGAGAAACTTCCCCAAACAATAAAGTATTAATAGATACATCAAACAATCATATAGAATTTTATGTAGAGGTATCATCCTCTTCAGTACAACAATTAAGAATACAAGATGGAGCCATAGTTCCTATAACAGACAACGACATTGATTTAGGAACATCTAGTTTAGAATTTAAAGATTTATTTATTGATGGTACTGCCAATATTGATAGCCTAGTGGCTGATACTGCAGACATAAATGGTGGTACTGTTGATGGAGCAATAATAGGTGGCTCAAGTGCAGCAGCTATTACAGGTACAACTATCACAGGTACAAGTTTTGTTATTGGTTCAGCAGATATTAGTGAAGCAGAACTAGAAACTATTGATGGAGTTACAGCAGGAACTGTTGCAGCTTCTAAAGCAGTAGTAGTAGATAGCAATAAAGATATTGCAAGTTTTAGAAATGTAACATTAACAGGAGAACTGGATGCTGGTTCTTTAGATATATCTGGCGATGCTGATATAGATGGTACATTAGAGGCAGATGCTATTACAGTAAATGGTGCAACTTTAAATGAAGTTATTACTGATGCTGTCGGAGGCATGGTAAGCTCTAATACTGAAACAGGTATTTCTGTTACTTTTGAAGATGGTGATAATACACTTGATTTTGTACTTGGCTCATCACAAACAACAATATCATCTTTACTAAATACAAGTTTAGTTATTGGTAGAGATGCAGATAACGATATAGATTTTGCTACAGACAATAATATTATATTTAGGGCAGCTGGTGCAGACCAGATAAAATTACAAGATGGTGCTTTAGTTCCAGTAACTAATAATGATATTGACTTAGGTACATCTAGCTTAGAGTTTAAAGATGCATTTTTTGATGGCACAGTTACAGCCGATGCTTTTGCCGGTCCATTGACAGGTAATGTTACAGGTAATGTTTCTGGAACAGCAGCAACAGTAACAGGTGCAGCTCAATCAAATATTACAAGTCTTGGCACACTTACAACCTTGACTGTTGATAATGTTATTATAAATGGCACAACCATTGGACATACTGATGATACAGACCTAATGACATTAGCTGATGGGGTACTTACTGTAGCCGGTGAAGTTGATGCTGTTAGTTTAGATGTTTCAGGTGATGTTGATATTGATGGAACTCTTGAAGCAGATGCCATAACTGTTAATGGTGTAACTTTAGCAGAAACTATTTCTGATACTGTTGGAGCAATGGTATCTTCAAATACCGAAACTAATATTACAGTTACTTATGATGATGCTGATAATACTTTAGATTTTGTAGTTGGCACACTTAACCAAGATACTACAGGTAATGCAGCAACAGCCACAGCTCTAGAAACTGCTAGAAATATTCATGGTGTAAGTTTTGATGGAACTGCAAATATAGACCTAACAGAAGTTATACAAGACACAGTTGGAGCTATGTTTAGTTCTAACACAGAAACAAACATTACAGCTACTTATCAAGATGCCGATGGTACTATAGATTTAGTTGCAGCTTCTTCTACTTCTTTTGTAGTTGAGGATGATGATGGTACAGAAGTTACAATAGACAATGGTAAAGAACTAAAAATTATTGGTTCTGGTATTACCACAAACTTTACAGATACAAGTGATGGTTCAGATGCAGACCCATTTGATTTAACCTTAACAATAGATGCAGCTCAGACAGGTATTACCTCTTTACTAGCTACAGATATTAAAATAGGTGAAGATGATGAAACAAAGATAGATTTTGAAACAGCAGATGAAATACATTTTTATGCTGCCAATGCTGAACAAGTGTTTGTATCAGATGGTGTTTTTGGACCACAGACAGATAGTGATGTTGATTTAGGTACAACAGGTGTTCGTTTTAAAGATGCTTATGTAGATAGTATTACAGTCACAGGTGAAGTAGATGGTGCTTCATTAGATATTTCTGGTGATGCAGATATTGATGGTACTTTAGAAGCTGATGCGATTACTGTTAATGGCACAGCTCTTGATGAGTTTATTCAAGATACTGTAGGTGCTATGGTATCTTCTAATACAGAATCAGGTATAACTGTAACTTATCAAGATGGTGATGGAACATTAGACTTTTCAGTTTCTGGTGGAACTTCAGATAATATAGCAGATGCAGATGGTGATACAAAAATACAAGTAGAAGAATCTTCTGATGAAGATGTAATTAGATTCGATACTGGTGGCTCTGAAAGATTAAATATTGATAGCTCTGGAAATATTACTCATGCTGGTGGTAGAACCAAACTTGGTGGCACTTTAGCTGATACAGGTATATTAGCAGTTCTGACAGGCTCAAGTGGTGGTGTAAATGTTGATGCAAGTACACAATCAAATGGAAGTATAATATTAGGTAATACAGATAGTTCTACTGTAGTTCCTGCAATTTTAATGAAAGGTGATGGAGCAAGAACACAATTTAGAGCAGCAACAGCAAATGGTAGTACCTATGATATGGAGTTTAATGTCAGAGAAAATGATGATTCTGATTTTGCTGATGTAGGTGGAAAAGGTTTCTTATTTTCAAGACATGGTACAGAACTTATACAAATAACAAGACATGGAAATGTTGATATAGGTTTTTCTAGTGGTGTAGGTGCAGGAGATGGAAACCCAGCACTTAGAATTACACAATCAAGCACATCATTTACTGGAAACCTTTTACAGATTCAAGCAAAAAGGTCTTCAAGTACAGCATTTAGTTTAATTCAAGCTTATGCAAACTTTGCTTCTGACCCTAAGTTTAAAGTTCGTGGTGATGGAGAAGTCACAGCAGATGGTAGCTTTAGTGGTGGTGGTGCTGACTATGCTGAATATTTTGAATGGGAAGATGGAAACTCTGGTAATGAAGATAGAGTTGGATGCTCAGTAGCTATAGTTAATAATAAAATAAAAGTAGCAGAAGAAGGCGACAATATTATTGGAGTAGTTTCTGGCAACCCTGCTGTAGTTGGTGATGCACAAGACCTTTACTGGCAAGGAAAGTATGAAAAAGATGAGTATGGTAGAGATGTTTATGAAGATTATACACAAACAGAATGGGTAGAAACTGTAGAAAATGGTACAGATACACCACAACAAATAAAACACTCATATCAATCAGACCAGATTCCAAGTGAAGTATCAGTTCCATCTGATGCTGAAATTGTTTCATTAGACGAAAATGGTAATAATTTACGAAGAAGAAAAATTAGTTCAAGCTATGATGAATCACTTACTTATGTTCCAAGAAGTGAAAGACAAGAATGGGCTTGTATTGGTTTAATAGGTAAACTAAGAGTTAAAGTAGGACAACAAGTTAATTCAAACTGGATAAAGATGAGAGATATTTCTGATTCAGTTGAGGAGTATTTGGTGAAATAATGGATTTACTAACACCATACATTATCTGGAATGTATTTATAACTTTGGTACTTGCTCCACTAATGTATAGTATTAGGCAAAATGCTTCAGAATTAAAAAGACAAGATATATTAATAAACAAAACAAGAGAAGAAGTCGCAAAAGAATATGTGACTAAATCAGAGGTCAAGGATGATATGAATAATCTCATTGATAGGCTTGAAAAGCTTGATGAGAAGATTGATAGATTGTTTGAAATTAAATAAAAAGGAGAATAAAATGAAACCAAAAAAGTATAATAAAAAAGCTCAACCAGAGCAAGTAGACCATTATGCACCTAATGGACCAATGCTTTCAGGCGATGCTAACTCAGGAAGCCAAGTTGGATTCGGTGGTAATGTCAGCATGAGTAATCCTGTTGGTGGTGTTAATGATGTAGTTAACCCTGAAAATTCAGGAGTATCTGGTGGTGCTAATGATATTGGTGCTGGATTTGGTGGAAGCCTAAGTGGCAATCCATCTGGAGGAGTTAACGATGTAGTTAATCCTGAAAATCCAAAAGTACCTAATAGTGGTAACATATATTTAAACGATAACGAATCAGTTTAATGCACAAAAGCAAAGGAGTAGCAATATTTGTGGCTATTGGTATGCCTAAAGGTAAACTATTGCAACAATTAAAGAGAAGGAAAAATGGCAAAAAAGAAATCAAATAGAAAAAGAAATTCAAAAATGACAGTATCTTCTGTTATGGATAATATTAGAAAAGGCTTACAAATAGGTGGTCAAGGTTTAGACTCTAGAGAGTTTGAAGATAGTATACCTCCAAGAGGAGATGTTCCTACACCTACACCTGTTCCTGCTCCTACCCCTTCTCCAACACCTCAAATGTCAACTGATGGTCGTGATGTTATAACACCTACTCCTGCACCCGGAGATAAAGGAGGTGTGCCTACACCAACACCTACAACAGGACCGGCACCAACTCCAGCACCTACTCCAGAACCTACTAAACCACCTACAGATGGAGATGATTTTGACCCTGACAAAGATTTATGGTGGATGTCATTAGGGTATCAAAGTATTGAAGAAGCTATGAGAGATGGTTGGTTTATTGACCCAAGAACAGGAGAACCTAGAAGAAGAGGAAGACCGGGAGAAAAACCTAAATGGTGGCAACTATTAAATTTTAAAAGTCTAGAAGAAGCTACAGCTGCTGGTTGGTATCTTGATGAAAATGGTAATCCACAATTTAGACCTCCAGAAAAAGAGGGTGAAGAATGGTGGAGAAAATTAGGATTAGGATATAACAGTCTAGAAGAAGCTACAGCTGCTGGTTGGTATCTTGATGAAAATGGTCAGCCACAAAGAAAAACTGATGATGATGAAGAGAAGCAGCTTTAAGAGAAAAAATAGAAGCTCAAGCTCGTGGTGAAGTTCCTGATGAGTTAAAAATACCTGATGCTGATAAAATAACTATAGGTGAAGATGAAATTCTTACAACACAAGAAATGGACCCTTTGCTTAAAAGAGTTGAATTTGACCCTGCTAAAGGAGTTGACCCTGAAACTGTTAATCAAGTTAAAGACATAGCTCAATCTCCAGACCCATTAGAAGTTAAAGTTAGTAAAATACAATCTGTTGTACAAGTTCCAGAAAATGTAGCTATTCAAATAGCAAAAGGCGAAGTTTCTAATGTTGCTAATGCTATTGAAGTCGCAAGAATAAATCAGATTAGAAGTGCTGAAGTTGAAATAGAAGAAGGTGCATTAGCAGAAAGAGTTGTTGGAGTATTAAGTCCTGAAGCTAAAGCTGTAGCAGCAAAAAATGCAGGTACTACTTTAGCAAGAGTTACTAGAGCTAAAAAACAATTAAGAAATGCTGGATTATCAGAAGCTGACATTAATGAACTAGGTAATGACCCAGAAACATTAGAAGCTAGATTAACTGATTTTACTGAGCAAGAAAGAGGTATTATTGCAGGATTACCTGAAGAAGCTTTAGTTTCAAACCAATTTGATAGTTTAATATCAGGTATGGAAAATGGTGAAATACCAGCATGGGCAAAACCAGCAGTTGAGGCAGTAGAAGCAAACTTAGCTCAAAGAGGTTTATCAGTTTCTACTGTTGGTAGAGATGCATTACTTAACCAAATATTTAGAGCAGCTTTACCTATAGCTCAATCTAATGCTCAAGCTATACAACAAGCTATAACTCAACAAAGAGGTATTGAAGCTCAAGCAGCTGAAGCAGATGCTCAAAGACAACAACAAGTATCTTTACAAAATGCTCAAAATGTTTTTGGTTTAAATATGGCTCAGTTTAATGCTGACCAACAAAGAGAATTATCAAATAGTAAATTTTTACAAACTGTATCTTTAACTAATGCTAATAATGAACAAAAAAGTATTTTACAAGAAGCTGTTTTAATGTCTCAAGCTAATGTAGCTGAAGCTAATTTTGCACAACAAGCTCAGATACAAAATGCTAAAAACTTTTTAAGCATGGATATTGCTAACTTAAATGCCGAGCAACAAGTCAATGTTTTAAAAGCACAACAAGAACAACAAAGAATATTAAGTAATCAAGCTTCTGAAAATGCTAGAAGACAATTTAATGCAACTTCAGATAATCAAGTACAACAATTTAATGCTAGTTTAGCAGCTGAAGTTGAAAGAGCAAATGTTCAACAAATGAATGCTATAAATCAATTTAATGTTAGTCAACAAAATGCAGCAGCAGCTAGAGATGCTCAAAGAGAAGCTGACTTAAATCAATTTAATGCTAGACTTGCAACACAAATTGAACAATTTAATTCTAATCAAGATTTTGCTAGAAATCAGTTTAATGCTCAGAATAGAGCAGCTGTTGAAGCCTCTAATGTACAATGGCGAAGACAAGTAAATACTGCAAATACAGCAGCACAAAATGCTGTAAATATGCAAAATGCTATGAACGCATTTAACATGTCACAAACTGCTTTGTCATTTATGTGGCAAGAGTTAAGAGATAAAGCTGATTTTGATTTTAGAAGTAGTGAAAATGAAAAAAATAGAATAGCTCAGTTAGTTAATACTGCTCTTGCTTCTGACCCTAATAAATATGGAAGTAGCACCAAAGGTATTGAAGCACTAATAGCACTAATTGTAGGAGATGTAACAGGAGGATAAAATGGGATTTTTAAAGAAAATAGTTAAAAAAGTTAAGAAAGGAGTAAGTAAAGTATTTAAAGGTGTAAAAAAAGTTGTTAAAAAAATTACTAAAAATAAATTTTTAAAAACTTTAGCCATAGTAGGTGCAGCTTTAGTTACAGGAGGTTCTGCTTTAAGTGCCTTCCCCGGACTTGCTTCTACTAAAATAGGTAGTGCAATTATTGGAGCAGGTAATTGGGTAAAAGTTCTTCCAG
>LUMI01000173.1_pt1 | contig 46487 bp, 50 predicted proteins | sample 729681 | NCBI WGS metagenome assembly LUMI01 (sample SAMN03860267, study PRJNA289734) | marine metagenome | biome: seawater column; feature: ocean; material: water; isolation source: Red Sea water column Station 34 - depth 10m | place: Saudi Arabia: Red Sea | collected 2011-10-15 | depth 10 m
GCTATTAGCGAGTATGGTGCAGCTGCAATTGTAGGAGGCTCAATTGATCATTTCACAAGAAACATGACAGCGACAATTGCTTTAGAAACTTCTAAAGGGAATGTTTCATTAGGTATAGTTTTAGGAACGATATTAATTTCCCTCACACTTTTAATATCAATATCTCTTAATTTTTTAAATAAAAATAATGATCAAAGTAAATAATATTTCATATACGATTGATGGAAAAAATATTCTCTCGAATATTAATCTAAATATCATACGAAACAAAATTACAGTTATTACTGGAAAAAATGGTTCTGGTAAAAGCTCTCTTATAAAAATTATAAATAAAATTATTATTCCTAATAAAGGAACAATTAACTCTGAATATTCTGAATCTATACCGATGCTTTTTCAAAAACCTATTTCTTTAAATAAAAGTTTAGAGGATAATTTTCTGCTATTAAGCAAATTAAAGAAATCTAAGGTAAATAAGTTCTACTTTAATTTATTTAAATTAAATAAATTAAAAAAACGTAAATTTCAAAATTTATCAGAAGGAGAAAAACAGAAAGTATTCATTTCTAGATTAATGAGCTATGAACAAGATTTAATCATTTTAGACGAACCTAATCAGAACCTTGACTTAGAAAGTGAAAAGATTTTTTTTACTTCTTTGTCTAAAGTTAAAAATAAAACTATTCTTTTATCTCTCCACAATATGAGTCTTGTAAAAAAATTTGCAGATTACGTGATAGTTTTAGATTCAGGAAAAATTGTATTTAACGATATTTCTTCAAAATTTTTTTAATGTTACATACATAATTTACTGATATGCTAAAAACACATATCATGATTAAAAGTTTACTTGCCTTAATATTTTTATTTCCATTTTTAGCTTATTCTAACCCTGTGCTTGATCGGCAAGAGTCCATGAGAGACTTCAATAAACTAATGAGAGCTGCAAACAACTTAATTAAAGACGATGTAATTAACGATGACTTGGCAGGAATTTATGAAGAAATCGAAAATATAATGAGAGTTTACCCTACTTTATTCCCTGATGATTCATTTGGAGGTAAGTCAAAAGCTAGTACTGACATAATTGACAATAGAGAATTGTTTAATCAAATTGCAAAAGAAACAGAAGACAACGCAGCACTTGCAAAATTATCCTCATTAGAGGGTGATATTGAAAGTGTTCAACAATTTCACCAAAATCTATTTGGAAGCTGTAAGAGTTGCCACTCTCGTTTCAGAGATTAATAAGAGTGAATTTTTTAAAAAAATTTTTTCTATTTTTTTTTCTGCTAACTAATTTATTATTTGCTCAGAGTAATACAATGAACTACACACCTATAGATACCGAAGAATCATTTAAAAGAATTCAAGAGGGTGCAATTGTAATTGATGTTAGATATCCAAAAGAACACAATATGATTCGAATTGAGAACTCACACAATATTCCTTTTAAAGAAATAACTGTTGAAAAAATCAACTCCATAAACCCCGATAATAAGGATATTATTATTCACTGTACCGCAGGCATTACATCTAAAAAGGTTGCAGATTATCTAGTTTCTGAAGGGTATCAGGGAAGTATTTATGAAATGGACAAAGGTTTAATTGATTGGATTAATTTAGGTTTTAAAACCGAGCAAGGTACATAACTCATAATTTTAAAAACTCTAAGAAAAATAGTTAGTACTGAACATATAGTAAATCATATACCCAATAAGTCCTACAACTAATAAGACTAGGGGTATTACTGATATTGTAAAAGCCTCTCTAAATTTCTTATTAAATATTAATAAACTAGCTAGTAATAAAATAAGAAGAATTAATGCAAGTCTAATCATAAGTTAATTTTAGCATAAAATTTAATAATTTTGCTATTCCATATCTACTAATTTATGTATAACAAGTCTTAATCATGTCTAGAACAAAAATAGCTATCGCAGGGGCATTAGGAAGAATGGGAAATAATCTCATAAATTCTGCTCTATCGAATAATAACGTTGAGCTCGTTGGAGTATTTGATGTTAAAGATATTGACCCTAGCTTTATTAATAAAAATCAAATTCAAGAAAATGTTTTTACCACTAGGGAAGAATCATTTTAAAAAGCAGATATAGTTATAGATTTTACAACACCTAAGGCCTTATTTAATTTTACGGAAGCTGCCGTTTCTAATAATACTGGTTTAATTATTGGAACGACCGGATTAGATGAGAGCCACTTTAACCTTTTAAAACAAACAAGTAATTCAACAAAAGTATTTTACGCACCGAATATGAGTTATGGAGTTAATACATTTTTTGAAATAGCAAGAAAAGCCGCAAAACACTTAAAAGATTTCGATATAGAAATAATTGAAACACACCACCGACACAAAAAGGATGCACCTAGTGGAACAGCTTTAAAGCTCGGAGAAGAGATTGTAGCAGAGCTTGGACTATCCAAATCAAATTTTAATTTTAAACGTCAGGATCAAGAAGGCCAAAGAAAAGAAAATGAAATTGGTTTCTCATCTATTAGAGGTGGAAACATTCCAGGTGAACATACGGTCATATTTCACGGTGACAATGAGTCTGTAGAATTAACACACAAGGCCCACAACAGAAAAATTTTTTCTGATGGCGCTATTCAAGCAGCAGTATGGTTATCATCAAAGGAAAAAGGCTTTTACACCTTCAAAGATATGATTAGCTAGACGAGGAGCTGTACTTCTCAATAATTCTTTTTAATTTTTTCCTTCTATCCTCACTCAAAAAACTAGCGAAGAATTTTTTCTTTCCAGCATAATTTACACTTAATGAATTTTTTTCATTCTTTATCTTCAACCAATTTAAATTATAACTGTTTTGTTCAATAACCTCATCTCCATCAAGCCGCTCTAATTGCATAGATTTTGATTCTAATGAAATTTTTTCTGTTTTTTTTAAATTCTTTACAAAAAAATAAGTACATACGACCAAAATAGAAAATTCAACAATACCAAATATGATTATCGGCCAAGCACCGACTAATAAAAATCTTCCACCAATAAAAATGATCAAGAAACCTGTAATGAATAAAAAAAATAGAATTTGAAGATTTGTCAGACTCCTATTTGGTTTGATATGAAGCTTTCTTGTCATTTCTATAAGTTTATAAAATTTTATTTATATTTATAATAGATTTAATAGCACACCAATAATAATATGAAAAAACAAGAAAGAGCAAAGGTTGTATTGGATAATTTAAACAAATTTTATCCAAATATCCCAATCCCTCTTAAACATAAAAATGTATATGAGCTTTTAATAGCAGTTTTATTAAGTGCTCAATGCACAGACGAACGTGTGAATAAGATTACACCTTTACTATTTAAAACGGCAAATAATCCCCATGATATGGCAAAGGTGCCTGTTAATAAAATTTATAAAATCATTAAACCATGTGGACTTGCGCCTAAAAAATCAAAAGCTATTTCTAAACTCTCAAAAATATTAATTAAAAAATACAATGGTAGGGTCCCAGAGACTTTTGAAGATTTAGAAAATTTACCGGGAGTTGGTCATAAAACAGCGAGTGTAGTAATGTCCCAAGGTTTTGGTCACCCTGCATTCCCTGTAGATACACATATTCATCGTCTAGCACAAAGGTGGGGTCTGACAAATGGTAAAAATGTAGTTCAAACTGAATTAGATATTAAAAAATTATTTCCTGAGGCAACTTGGAACAGACTTCATTTACAAATGATTTTTTATGGAAGAGAATATTGCAAAGCTAGAAGCTGCTTTGGTGTTGAATGCAAAATTTGCACAGACTGTTATCCAAACAGAAGAAAGGCTATAAAAGTAAAAAAACCCTAATTTTCTATAGATTGTCTATGAAAAAAAACAGAATAATGTATAAAAATAAACTTATTTAGCATTATGAAACAAATTAAGAAAATATTAATTGCTAACAGAAGTGAAATTGCAATTAGAATATCTCGTGCAGCAACTGAATTGGGCTTTAGGACTGTATCCATTTACTCGTACGAGGATCGTTTTGCATTGCACCGCTTCAAAACAGACGAAAGCTATCTTGTTGGATCAGGATTAGGTCCTATTCAGGCTTACCTAGATTACAAAGGTATCGTACAAATTGCTGTTAATTCAGGTTGTGATGCCATCCATCCAGGATACGGCTTCTTATCTGAAAACCCAGAATTTGCTGATGAATGTGCAAAACATAATATTATTTTTGTTGGACCCTCTCCAAAGATTATGCGATCACTTGGAAATAAAGTAGAAGCTAAAAAAACTGCAGGCAAAGCTAAAGTACCAACCATACCTTCCACAGGACCCTTACCAAAAGATTTAAAAAAATGTAAAGATCTTGCAAAAAAAATTGGTTATCCAATTATGCTCAAAGCATCCTGGGGTGGTGGCGGTCGTGGAATGCGAGTGATCAGAAAAGAAACAGAATTAGAAAATCAAATCAACACCGCTAGGAGAGAAGCTAAAAGTGCTTTTGGAAAAGATGATGTATTTTTTGAAAAGTTAATCGAAAAAGCTTTTCATGTTGAAGTTCAGATAATTGGCGATACGCATGGCAATATAGTTCACCTTTTTGAAAGAGATTGTTCTCTTCAAAGACGACATCAAAAGGTAGTAGAAAGAGCTCCTGCTGCCTACCTATCTGACAAAGAGAGAAATGAGATTTGTAACGCAGGTGTTAGAATAGGAAAACAAGTTAATTATTCATGTGCGGGAACTGTAGAGTTTTTAATGGATGCTAAATCTAGAGATTTTTTCTTCATTGAAGTTAATCCAAGAGTTCAAGTTGAACACACTGTAACAGAAGAAATTACTGGTATTGATATAGTAAAAGCTCAGTTCCTCTTAGCAGCTGGTGCTAAAATTGGAGATGATATATGTGGTGTGCCAACTCAAAAAGACATTCATATGAAAGGTCATGCTATCCAATCAAGGGTTACAACAGAAGATGCCGCTAATGATTTTGCTCCAGATTACGGTAAAATTAATGTTTATAGATCTGCAAGTGGCTTGGGAATAAGACTAGATGCTGGAACTGCATCTACTGGTACGGTTATTACTCCTTATTATGACTCTCTTTTAGTTAAAGTAACTGCAAAAGGCCAAACCCCTATTGAAGCAAAGAGACGAATGAATAGAGCATTGAGTGAATTTCGCGTCAGAGGTGTAAAAACAAATATACCTTTTTTATTAAAGTTAATTAACCACAAAGGTTTCGATGTTTTCAAATACCATACAAAATTTATAGATAGTGAAAAAAGTTTATTTCAATTCTCTGGTCGAAAAGATAGGGCAACCAAAACATTAAACTTCTTAGCTGAAGTTATTGTCAACGGTAACCCAGAAGTCGCTAATAGACCAAAATTAAGAGAGACAACACCAGCAAAACTCTCAGACTATGGAATATCTAGATCAAAAAAAGCTCAAGAGACTGTCAATAAAACATATAAACAAATTTTAGATACTAATGGTCCATCTGCTGTTGCTGAGACTGTGCTAAAAGAAAAACAATTATTGATTACAGATACTACCTTTAGAGACGCTCATCAATCTTTGATTGCAACTCGAATGAGAACACAAGATATGTTAGGCATAACTGACCTATATGAAGAAAGACTTAAAAATTTATTCTCAGTTGAGTGTTGGGGTGGTGCAACTTTTGATGTTGCATTAAGATTTTTAAAAGAGGACCCATGGGAACGTCTAGAAAAGTTACGTGAACAAATGCCCTCAGCCCTATTACAAATGTTATTCAGAGGATCGAATGCTCTTGGATATACAAACTATCCTGATAATGTTTTAAGAAGGTTTATACAACTTTCCGCTCAGTCTGGGATTGACGTTTTTAGAATATTTGATGCACTAAACTGGATTGAAAATATGAGAGTCTCTATTGACGAAGTATTAAAATCTGGAAAAATCTGTGAAGCTTCTATTTGTTACTCTGGCGATTTATCGTCTCCAGCAGAGAAAAAATATACACTTGATTATTACTTAAAAATGGCGCAAAAGCTTGAGAAAATGGGAGTTCACTTTCTTGCAATCAAAGATATGGCAGGTTTGTGTAAACCCAAGGCAGCAAAAATTTTATTCAAAGAATTAAAAAAAAGCATAAAAATTCCAATCCATTTCCATACTCACGATACAAGTGGAAATGGTGTTGCAACATTGCTTAATGCCTCGGAAGCAGGGGTAGATATTGTTGATGTAGCAATTGACTCTTGGTCTGGCTTCACATCGCAACCTAGTTTTGGTGCAGTTTTAGAGTCTCTTGATGGCAATAAAAGAGATCCAAAAATTTCTTCTGCTGTTGTCAGGACTGCTGCAAATTATTGGGAAGGTGTTAGAAAACAATACCAACCTTTCGAAAGCAAAACTCGCACTAGTATGTCAGAAGTATATTTACATCAAATGCCAGGTGGTCAATACACTAATCTAAGAGAGCAAGCAAGGTCAATGGGCATTACAGACGAGAGATGGCCAGAACTTGCGTCAATGTATGCCGAAGTGAACAAAATATTTGGTGATGTAATTAAAGTTACACCTATATCTAAGGTTGTTGGTGATATGGCAATTTACATGTTGGCAAATAATATACAAATTCAAGATGTTTTAGATCCTAAAAAGGATGTTGGCTTTCCTGCATCAGTCATCGAATTCTTTAGTGGCCGATTAGGTCAACCATATAAAGGTTTTCCAAAAGCACTCCAAAAGAAAATTTTAAAAGGAAAAAAACCAATTAATTATAGATTTGGATCAAAGTTACCCTCATTAAAAATTAAAAATAGAACGAAGGAATTGGAAAAGAAGTATAGTGAGACTATTTCAGAGAAAGATACAATTTCACAAATATTTTTTCCTGAGGTTTTTGATGAGTATATAAAACACAAAAAGAAATTTGGTAATACTAGTGTTATCCCAACATCAAACTATTTCTTTGGGATGAACACAGGGGAAGAGATATATGTTGCTATAGAACCTGGTAAGACACTTATAATAAGATATTTCACTTTAAGCGAGCCAAACGAAAAAGGATACAGAACAGTATATTTTGAATTGAATGGCCAGGCCAGATCAGTTGACATTAAAGATAATTCTATTGCAGTTGACGATTTAGCTAAAGAAATTGCCGATCCTAGCAACAAAGATCATGTTGCGGCCCCTATACCTGGTTTACTTGTAGACGTTGCTGTTACTGAGGGAATAAAAGTGCCAAAGGGTGCTAAATTATGCACTATTGAGGCCATGAAAATGGAAACAGTTATTTACGCAGACCAACCTGGAATAGTTGAGAGACTTTGCGTAAAAGCTGGTGAAAATATTGAGGCTCAGCAACTTTTATTAATTATAAAATAATTTTTCTCTTAATAATATGATAACAATTTACCGTGGTTAAAAAGATTATAACTGCCAAACACAGAGGTTTTTGTGCTGGAGTTGAGAGAGCCGTTGAAATGGTCGAAAAAAGCCTTTTGAAATATGGAGCTCCAGTTTATGTCCGTCATGAGATTGTTCATAATAAATTTGTTGTCAATAATTTGAGAGAAAAAGGCGTTGTATTCGTAGACTCGCTAGAAGAAATTCCTAAAAATACAAAACAACCAGTAATTTTTTCTGCGCACGGTGTTGCACAAAGAGTAATTAACAAAGCCAAAGATTATAATCTATTATTTTATGATGCCATCTGCCCATTAGTCAGTAAGATTCATAAAGAAATAATTCAATTAGAAAAAAACAAATATAAGATAATTATGATCGGCCATGAACATCACCCTGAAGTTGACGGGACAGCTGGACAGCTCAAGGATATTAGCAATTTAACTTTAGTTCAAAATATTGAAGATGTTGAGAAATTATATTTCCCATCAAATCAAAAACTTGCCTACATTACACAAACAACCTTATCGGTTTTTGATACACAAAGTATTGTTGATGCTTTAGAAAAAAAATTTCCTTCAATTCTAGCTCCTAAAAAATCCGATATTTGCTATGCAACTTCAAATAGACAATTATCTGTACAAGAAATGTCTAAAAATGTTGATGCTTTTTATGTGATTGGTGCCCACAATAGCTCCAATTCAATTAGGTTAGTCGAAACCGCTAAAAGATTTGGTTGTAAACATAGTGAACTAGTTGAAAATATAAACGACTTTGATTATTCAAATTTATCAGAATTTAATACAATAGGTTTGACAGCTAGTGCATCTGCTCCTGAAGAACAATTAAATTTATTTATTGATCAGATAAAAAAAGTTTATGCAATCGAAGTTTTTAATTTTAAAGAGGATGAAAACATCACCTTTAAAATACCTAATTTTCTCAATTAAATTTTCTTCTATAAAAGATATCTACTAAAGTCATATGGGGAAGAGTTAATGCCGCTAATCCAATAAACAATGTCTTTATAAAAGACTCATCAAAAGAAAAACTCTTATGAAGATAGATAATTGCTAAGCTGCCGCCGACCCATGTTAAGATAGTAAAAGAGATGGTAGTTATAGTTACAAATTTGTTATTTGATAAATATTTTGATGTATCTTTTAATATTGATTTAACATGTTTAAAAGTATGAATGAAACAAAAATAGATAGAAAATGCCACGAGCGGTTCTGTTAAAAATATTACCAATAAAATAATAGACATTTCTAATATCCCCCATCTTAATCTTGTAAATATAATTGCCAAATATGCATATCTAATCAAAAGAAAAAAGTAACAAATGTAAACAATATATAGATATTCTTGAAATTGATTAAAAGATAGATTTGATAAAAAAGTAAATATCTCAAATGTTTCGTTAGTGTGAAAAAAAATAATCCCAAATACAATATTTAAACCATGCGTTAAAGAAACAGACCATTTATATTTCTTCAAGCCTAGATAGGACCAGTCACATAATCCAAAATGAACGATACTCATTAAAATGAATAAAATTAAAGCAATTACGGAAAAGTAAATCCAAAATATAATCACTGCGGCAGAAATAATTAAATATAAGAATACAAATATAAAAAAATCTTTTCTCGTCTTATACCCTAACAGGGCAGCTACAGCTCCGTCAAATGAACCATGCGGCACACCTATGAATGAAACCATGCAAAGAGCAAGTAAAGATATAAAGCTTAATTCATACATTTAATCACGAATGGTGCTTAAGGCACTTTTTATAAATTTAATTTTTGGCATTGACATAATGACCTTTAATTTTGTCGGAAAATCAGCTACACCCATCATAAATGATGCAAATTCATTGCCGTTCAAAGATTGAGCCATATTAATAAAAACCTTCTCTGTTCCACTATTATTTTTCAGATAATTCACAAATACCTTATCCATCCATTTATCAAAATATGAGTGATGAGTTTTATTAATATTTTTAAAATTTAACATTATGTTTTTTAGAAAAAAGGAAAAAGCATACCCTGTTGATATTTTGGTGGCACCACCTCTTGAACCGATATTAATATAATTTTCACTTGATTTGTTTTCAATATCATACATTGGTAACGCTCCTTTTTCTTCATCAACTATTTTATATTCAGATAAATTTAATTTTGTCTCAATGTATTCTAATATCTGTTTTTGATACCAATCATCCTCTTGGATTTCTGAAGAAAAAACTGTTGACTCAACTAACATTCTATTTTCATCTATTGGTAAACAATACATAAAATGTAATCCCATTTTTTGTTCAACGCGAAAATCCATTAAGGTCACACTATTACTATTTATCATTTGTTTAGTTTCTATTAGGTATCCAAAAAAATGCTGTTTTACTTTTTCATTTTCTAATTTCGGAGTACGAGAATCATAAATTTTCTTAGCAAAAATTTCCTCACCATTCTCTAGCTTGATTTCATAGTATTTTTTTAAATTCGTAATACTTTGAACATTGAACTCTTTAATTGATAAGTTTTCTAAACCTTTTAAGCAATAATTTTTCCAATCTTGGTATCTTATAATGCAATAGGGTAAGTCCTTAGTTTCATGTTTTATATGATTATTTGTTAAGTAAAAGTTCCAGCAAAACCATTTTTTTTGGGCAAGACTATCAAAATCTTTCATCCAATCTGTCAGCCAAAATGCAAAAAAATTATTTCTTTTGCTATGATAATTTTTATCAATGCCAATTAAACTAATACTTGTTCCCTTATACTTTAATTTTGCAGTAGCAAGGGCACTGGCTCCCATGCCTAAAAATGCTACATCATATATTTTCATTTTTAAAAGAGCCCCTAATAGGTTTGTAGGATTTAAAAATATTTTTTAAAAATAAAAATTCAGGTATAGAAATTATTGTAATCCATAACTTTTCTAATTTGTTTAAATAAATTCTTTCAAGCTTGTAAACATAACCACCACTTTTAATCTTTTCCCCAATCCCTTTGTAAATTTTTGCTGCAAAAAATATTGCTAGTCTGGTTCTAAGAGGAATAAATTTCATACCAGAAAAACCGTTCGCATAGAATTTATCAGAGAGTTCTATTAAATTTTTAATAGACAATTCAATTAATCTTTTTTTTTGATCATCTAACTTATTATCTATCAAGTCACTTATTGAGACTTGTCCTAACCATTCTTTTGGTAGATATAACCTATCCATTTTTGCGTCTTCGTAAACATCTCTTGCAATATTTGTTAGTTGCATAGCAATTCCTAAATCAATAGCATGCTTTCTTGCTTCAGCATCTTTGGTATTAATTATTGGTAACATCATCAAACCCACTGTTCCAGCAACCTTGTATGAGTAATCTATTAGTTCTTTCTCATCTGTAACTCTGACGTTCTGCTGATCGCTGATCAAACCATCTATTAGATCCTTTAAAATACCAAGGTTAATATTATTTTTTTTAAAAAAAGTATTTATCTCAGAGCTCTCATTTTCTTTTATTTGATTAAATATATTTTTTATTTGAGAAGAGGTATCTAACTTCGAATTATCTGCCACATCATCTAGATATCGACATATGCTATAGAGCCTTGAAGCTGCAATTCTATTTTTTTTGGGTAAAAAAAAACTTGCCCAATAAAAACTTTTACCTTCCGATTTAATGCTATAGGTATTTGTTTTAAATGATGTCACCTTAATGACTAACTTTGAAATCCTTAATTATAAGCTTCTCTATTACCTTAGCAGAGCACAATACGCCAGGTATTCCGGCACCTGGATGTGATCCCGCAGCTGAAAAATATAAATTTGGTATTTTCTTATCTTTGTTGTGATAGCGAAACCATGCCGATTGAGAAAAAATTGGTGCCACGGAAAATCCAGCTCCGTATTTTGATCTATAATCATTTTTAAAATCCTCAGGAGTCATCCAGAATTCTGCCTCAATGTTTTCTTTTAGTCCTGGCATAATAGTTTTATCCAGTGCTTCAACTATTCTATCCTTAAGTTTCGGACCCTCTGAACTCCATTGAACATTTCCTTGAAGATTAGGAACAGGGCATAACACATAAAAACTATCACATCCTTCTGGTGCAAAAGTATCATCTGTTGCTGTTGGACGATGAAGATAAAGTGAAAAATCCTCAGTCAAAATCTTTTTCTCAAAAATATCGTGAAGCAGTTCCTTATATCTTTCAGACATCCAAATAGTGTGGTGAGCGACATCAGAGAATTTTTTCTTCGATCCAAAAAAAAGAACATAAAGGCCCATAGAGTAATGTGTAAATTTCTTAGGTTTGAGAAGACTATCTCTGGAGTATTCTGATGGTAACATTTCACTGTAAACTGTAGGGGGATCTGCATTACAAATCACAAGATCCGCAGGTATTTTTTTTCCGTTATTAAGCACCACGTTTTCTGCTTTACCATTTATAATGGAAATTTGCTCTACATCGGTTTCTTTATTAACAGTAATACCCTGTCTTAACATTAAATTTTCTAACTCTCTCACAATTTTACCTGTGCCTCCCATGCAAAAGTACACCCCCCACTTTCTTTCAAGATAGTGTATTAATGCATATATAGATGTTGTAGTGAACGGATTGCCCCCAACTAATAAAGGATGTATCGAAAATGCCTTCCGCAGATACTTATTTTTTAATTTGCTATTTACCAATTGACTGACTGTTAAATAACTTTTGAGTTTTATTAACGACGGTATTTGCTTTGCCATTTCCCAAAAGGAAATAAATGGCTTATCCGATAACTTTTCGAAACCTATCTCAAAAATATCTTTTGAAGTTTTTAATAATTTGTCATACCCATCAACATCATTTTCATCAAATTTTCTTATTTCATTATTTGTATCTTCGATAGATGGTCGATAATCAAAAGTTTTTCCATTGTGAAAGTAAAATCTGTACCAAGGATCTAAGGATTTAAAATTTAAGTAATCTTTTAAGTTTTCACCAAATAATTCAAAAAGTTCTTCAAATAAAAAGGGCGCTGTTATAACAGTTGGTCCAGCATCGTGTCTATAACCATCTTTTTCGAAAACTCTTGCTCTTCCGCCAAGCATGTTAAGTCTTTCAAGCAGCGTGACATCAAAACCAAGTTTTCTGCACCTTAAGGCAGCAGCTAGTCCTCCAAAACCCCCACCAATAACTACAACTCTCTTACTCAAGATAGTTAAAGTATATGAAATTTAGACAAAAAAAAACCAGGCAAGTTAGCCTTGCCTGGTTTAAATAGGTTATAAAGCTTTATTAAGCTTTTTTGCCTGAAGATGCTACAGCAGCAGCCCAAATAACTGCGACAAAAGCAATCTTATTCACAACGTCAGCAACGTTATAGATAACGTTTAGAGTTACAGCATCAGCTCCTCCAGTTAAGTAACCGAAGAAATATCCTAATGGATAAATTGCCCAACCAACTGTAACGATCCATCTCATTGTGTTGAAAGCTGTTTGAACAGCTGCAGGACATTTGTCAGCAGCAGCTTTACCAGCTTCACCAGCAAAAATTTCATATAAAATGTATGCCCAACCAGCTAGACCTACAATGAATCCTGCCCATGCGTTGATGAAGCCAGCTTCACCAGCATAACCAGCAACAAGCATCACTAAAGTACCGATTAACAGTCTCCAGAAAATACCAGCTGACACTGCAGCAACTGCAGCAAGGATAATGTAGAATTCAATCATCTGTAATGGAACAGTGATTAACCAGTCAACATATCTATAAACAGTAGGTGTATCACCTGTTGTTACCCATACTTCTCTCATATAGAAGTAGTGTACTGCGGCAACTAGACAAACAAGACCACCAAGTGCAAGAGATGTCTTCCACTTACCTGATACGTTGTTAGTTTCTAGGAAAAAGAATGCAGTAGCGGCAACCATACACATTGAGATAACCCAAAAAGATATCCCAACAAAGTCGTCTGGCGCTAAGCCAACGCTTGCAGAAGCTATTCCTGGCAGTGCTACTAGAGCAGCTGTTGGGATAGCCATAGATTTTAAAAACTTAATCATTGAGTACTCCTTTTCTTAAGTTCTAAAACTTATAACAGAATCCTAAATGTAAGGATTTGTTAATTTCAGGGGATTATAGGTATAAATTGCAAAAAAAAAATACCTAATATGACTTTTATTAATATATTTTGGGAGTATAGTGGGTAAAAAAATGGCTATTTTTCAAGATAGTGTACTGTTTAATGGGTTTTTATTCTTTTTATCCACACTATTGCTATGGATAATACTGAAATTCAATAAAAGCTACATAAATAACAAAAAAACTAAGAAAATCATTAATTTCTTTGTTTACCTTGTATTTATAGGTGTAATTATATTCATTTTCGATAATCACACCTCTCATTACTTGGATAACTTGTAATTAAATGAAAATAAGTGAAAACTTTGAGAAAAAGCAAATCAAATCATTTTCTTTGAATTTTGATAAAAAGCTTATTAGACATATCCAAAAATTAAAGTCACCCGATAAACGAATTAAAAAGGCAATGATTTATTTTGCCAAAACTGGTGGAAAGAGGATTAGACCGTTCTTGCTTTGTCGAATGGGTTTATATTTAAATATTAAGCCGAAAATATTAGATGACTTTGCCCTTTCGATAGAATGTGTTCACCTGCACTCACTAATCCACGATGATTTACCGTCTATGGATAACGATGACTATAGAAGGGGTAAATTAACTGTGCATAAAAAATTTGATGAGGCAACTGCTGTCTTAGCTGGAGATATGTTTCAAGTTTTATCAGTAAAAACGCTAGCTGAGTCAAAAAATCTCTCTGATAATCAGAAAATCAAATCAATACAGATGCTTTCAAAAGCTAACGGTTTGGAGGGTTTGATTGCTGGACAATCCATGGATATTTACATGAAAAAAAATTCAACAATAAAGGATATAGAGACAATGCATCTTTTAAAAACAGGTGCATTATTCAGTTTATGTTTCAATCTTCTTCTAACTGTAAAAAAATTAAATTTAAATAAAAAAAGAGAGCTAAAAAAAATTGGAGATACAATTGGAAAAATTTTTCAAGTTACTGATGATATGCTTGATAGATGGGGCAATGAGAAAAAAGTTGGAAAGAAAATTAAAAAAGACTCACAAAAAGCAAATATTGCATATAAGCTTAATCGTACTGAATGTATTAAGTATTTAAAACTGATTCAAGATAGAAATTACAAAGCAATGCAAAGTTTCTTTAATAAAAAGAGGGAACCCTTGCTATATATGTCGAGTCTTGTTAATTTTATCGTTAATCGTATTAAATGAATAATCATTTTTATAAATATGAAATAACACATAGCCAATGACAATAAATGAAAATGATTTAACGAATGCTCGTACTGCTTGGGGAGAGAGCATGATTGCAATTTCACAGGCTTATGAAAAAAAAGGTATTGATCAAGCTACTTTAGTTGCAAACGAAATGTTAGATAATCTTTATGGGTTTGAGTTAGGATCAGTATTATTTAAACCAACTCTTAGTGGTGGTAATCAAACATTTCGATTAGACAAAGAGGGAGCACTTTCATACTTTGTTGGAAATAACCCAAAGTACCCAACAGACAGTGGTTTTGGAATTAAAGATTGGCTCGAAGTCAAATCAGAAACATCATCTGTGTTTATTGATCAAAATGTAGCAATGTGGATGGGTTGGGTAACTTTGATAAACAAAGAAGGAACCTCTGTCAAAGTTGATAAGAGCTGGGGATATAAAAAAACTGAAAACGATATATTAAAAATAGTTTTGCATCACTCTTCACTTCCTTATAAAGCTTGATTAACTATTTATTTTTAGAAAATCCGAAATTCATTTAACTTTTGTACATAGAGTAAGTTTTTTTAAATTCTTTAATTTAAATTTAATTATCGATAACTTTTACTATGTGTTCTATTGGTTTCCCCTTAATAGTAAACTGATCATGGAGATAGGAATGAATTGTAATTTTGATAAAGTTTTCTTTCAGATTAAAAAAACGTTGAGGTACGTGTACCCAGTCAGAATAAATTCTTGTGATTCTTATATCATTTATAAAAAGCTGTAAATATCCAGAGTTTGAAATATTTTCACCTCCAATTTCTGAAGGGTTTAGATTAAAATTTTTTAAATCTATAAAAATATTGTAACCATCAATTTTATCTTTGATGACTGTTAAATTAATTGAAGGGTAAGGCTTATCAGCATCTATCTTATTTCCTGGATGATGAGCAAAACAATTTATTGAGAAAAATAAAATAAATATCCCATACTTAAATTTCATAATTAAGAATTATATTATTTGTTATTAAACAATTATCTATTTTAAATATCAGTACACAAATCTTTTGAGTATGTTTCGATAAACAAATTCTTTTTATAGTTGTAAATCGTAATGTTTATTATTGTTTTATCTACAGATCTATTTTGTATAAAGATTCTACAATTATCAGTGTTATATCTGTGGAATTCATAAACACTCTCAATTTTTGAAAAATCAACTTTTCCATATTTTAAAATTAAATCATTTACCGATTTATTTAAAAATAGTTCTACACCTTTGAAATACTCAACAATTTCATCATTTTCCTCAACAGTTTCCTCTACTTCAGGTGTATATATAATTTTAGGTACAGGCTCTGGTTTTATTACTTTCTCTTCTACATCAGTTGTTTCACAGCTTGTTGCTATAATCAGAAAAGAAATAAAAATAAAATATTTAGATAATTTAACTAAATTCATCAAACTCTTAAATCAATAAGAACACAAATTGCTCATGCAATTTCTATATTAAAAACACGATAAGACAATCAAAACAAATCTCCAACATACTTTTTTCATCTAAATATTTAGTTTATAATCATCTTTGTGAGAATTAAATACGAGCAACCGTCTGTTTGCCATCAATCATATAAAAGTGTTCTAGGTCAAAGACCAATTTGGGATTGGAGGCACGATAAGCTGTTATGGGTGGATATTTATGAAAATAAAATAATTGAAACTGATCAAGATAATAACGAAGAACGTCAATATTCAGTACAAGACGGTGTCACCAATATTCTTTTACAAGATAATAAAAATTATATCATGAGTTCATACGACTCTCTTTATTCAATTCATCCCTCATTATCTAAAAAACAGCTTCTAACAAAGATCAATTTTGATAGTCCAAATAACAGGATTAATGATGCAGACATAGATTTAAATGGACAAATTTGGATATCAACAATGGATATTCAACAAAAGTCTCAGACTGGAAAAGTTATATGTCATGACTCCAATTTAAAACCAATATACTCAGATAACTCTTATATTATTTCAAATGGACCAGTTTTTGACTACGAGAGAAATGTAGGTTATGTAACTGACTCTATAAAAAGAATTATTTATATTTTTTCTATCAATGATTTGTCAGGCAATGGAATAAATAAAAAAGTTTTTCTTTCCATGAACAAAATCGATGGAAACCCAGATGGAATGACAGTTGATAAAAATGGTAACTTATGGGTAGCAATGTGGGGAAGTGGCAAGGTTTGTTGTTTTGATAAAAAAGGTTCACTTAAATTAATTTTACAACTTCCTGTTTCAAAAGTAACAAGTTGCACTTTTGGTGGGAAAAATCTCAATGAGCTTTTTATTACAACTGCATCTGTTGGTCTCAACGACATTGAAGCAGAAAGACAACCGCATGCAGGAAAACTGTTTAAGTTTGTTACCCAAGAACAAGGTTATGCTTCAAATTGTTATAGATCTGAAAATATCCCCGATTTGTATCATTAAGTATGAAATTTAATCAATCTCAGATTAGCGAAATAATTCAAATGGCTTGGGATGATCAAACAGATTTTAGTCATATCAAAAAAATTTATGAAATTGATGAGGGTGATGTTAAAAAAATTATGAAAAAAAATATTAAACAAAAAAGCTATGAAATTTGGAGAAAGAGAATTCACCAAAGAAGTGCCCAAAAGACACAACTAAAAGGAAAAGATTATGTCTAAAGCATTATTTGGTGCAGGATGTTTTTGGGGGCCTGAAAAAAAATTTTCTGAGATCAAAGGTGTGATTGAAACCCAAGTAGGCTACTCTCAAGGCTTAACAGATAAAACTTCATACGAAGAAGTTTGTAAAGGTAATACAAACCATGCCGAAGTCGTTTTCTTAAAATTTGATGAAAATCTCGTTTCATATACCAACCTTGTGGAGTTTTTTTATCAAATTCATGATCCAACAACTTTAAATCAACAAGGCCCAGATCGAGGATCTCAATACCGATCATTGATAGGCTATTATGACGAAACTCAATGTGAAATAGCAAAGCAGATCACAGACAAATTGAACGAAAGCCAATTTAATCAAAAAATTACTACTATTATAGAACCCGTTAAGAATTACTGTCCCGCAGAGGATTATCATCAAAAGTATATGGAAAAAAAATACTCTTTTTTAAATTTTTAATTTTTAAATTGGAGAGTAGGGATAAATTATTTTTGGGAACTTATAATAAGATTTTTTCTTATAATGATTTTTGATAAAATAATTTGATTTCAATTTTGTTGGAGAAGTCTTTCCAACTAATCTCCCTGAAGTATCAATCTTTTGAATAGCTAAATCTTTTCTATTTGTGTCAATCACACACAAGACATTTTTAGTAAGTTTTTTGTTAATACCTAAAAAGAAATGCTCAAAGATAGAATAACCCACAATTTCTACTTTATGATCTATAAAAAATCCTTTCATAAGTGAGTGACAATTTCTTATTGCTGTGAAGCGTGCTGGCCCATAATTTAGATGCAATTTTTTGATATGATCAGCCTTTATTTTTGTTTTAGTTACTAAGTTTTGAAGTAATTCCGATAATATTTTTTCATGTCCATACTCACTTTTTACAGTTTTATCCCAAATGATTTTTTCATTTTTAAATAAAGTAATTGAACAGTATGATAAAGAGCTATCGATGCCTATTTCAAAATTTTTTACACTACTGATCATTTTTGCTTCAAATTTTACTTTTCCAATTAGTACATCCTATGCAACAAGTGTGAATGATACAATTCCAAATAATATTCTAATGTATCATCGATTTGGTGAAAATAAGTATCCCTCAACAAATATACGCGAAGAGCAATTAGTAAGTCATCTTGAGTATTTAAAGGATCAGGGGTTTAATTTTATTTTAGCTAGAGATCTTTTGTTTGAAGATAAATTACAAAAAAAAACTATTTCAATAACTGTAGATGATGCTTATTTATCATTTTTTGAGGTGGGATTACCTATTTTTGAAAAGTATGAGATACCAGTCACTCTTTTTTTAAATACAGAAAACGTTGGTGGACAAAATTATATGAATTGGACTCAGCTTAAAAGTGTACTAAGTCGTGGTGTAGATATTCAAAATCACACACACTCTCATTCAAGTTTATCTAGTCTTAGTGAAATTGAAATTGTAAATGAAATAGAAAAATCACAGGATCTTATTTTTGAAAATTTAGGTATTACTCCAAATTTATTTGCTTATCCTTTTGGTGAAAATAGCACTATAGCACAAAAAGTAGTTTCTCAGTATTTTGATGCAGCATTTGGACAACATTCAGGTGCCTTTTCAATTAATCAAAAATATTTTATTCCAAGATTCCCCCTAAATGAGAATTATGGATCTATTAATCGAATAAAAGATGCATCAAGTGTTTTACCTTTTAATAATGTGCTTATTGAACCTAGCAACCCTTATCAAAGTGAGCCTATCATTAGATATGCTTTAGATTTTAACGAGGACCCTTCCAACATAAATTGTTTTATTAGTGATTTTCAAGGATCATTTAATCCAACAGTTACAAATCTTAATAATAAGTTATTAGTTGAACTTAATCGTTTACCTGTAAAAGGTAGACTTAGGTTTAATTGCACAAAAGTTAATAATGGTATTTTCTGGTTTGGCTATCAATACTTAGTTAATTAAATTTAAATCGATCAAATTCTTGAAGATTATTTGAAGCAATGATCAGTTCTAATTTATCGACATATTTATCGCCGATTTCAGCATAGGCTGCTAAATATTTCACTTTCATACTAATAGGGTCTGTGTATTTTATGCGCTCATCTATTCGTCTAATGACACGAAAATTATAATAAGCTTGATGGGTATTAATATTAAACATATACGCTTCAACACTCTGTGATAAATTTTTAAATTTTAAAACTGCGTGAGTTTTATCCTCATCCCTGTCTTGAGGAATGATTCCTTTATCTTCACTTGTAGTCCACTGACCATAAAGAGCATTACCCTCAGTTGCAAATCTAGACTGTCCCCAACCACTTTCAATAATTGCTTGTCCAAGAGCTAGTGACACTGGAATAATATTAATACGTTGTTTGAGTTTTCTAAAAAGTTTTGTGTTAATTTCGCTATAATCTAATTTATATTTTTTTGACAACCTAATAATTTCGTCAGTTTCGTTTTTATTTAATTCTTTTCTAGCAAATTTTTTTTCTATATTGATTACCATTCTTCGTTCTTGCATGATTGAAGTATTCGTATTGTAAATCAATGGTAGTGTTACGAGGTAAAATAGTTTTTTCTTTGTTGGAACATCTTGTATTTCTGAAAAATCATCAGGTAATTCTGATATTATAGGAAGATGACCAATATTTTCTTGCGTTAAAATTTCAGGAATAAAATTATTTTTTTTATAATATTTATTTAAATCAACCCAATTATGAAATTCTCCAGCGTTAAGAGATGAATTTAATAAAAATCCAAAAAAAAAAAGTAAAAGACTAGACTTCAACGGGTCGTACTTCACGGACTTCAGGAATATAATGCTTTAGCATATTTTCAATTCCCATTTTTAAAGTTGCCGTTGAACTTGGACATCCCTGACAGGCCCCTTGCATTTGTAAAAATACAACTCCCTCATTATATTTGTCAAATATGATATCTCCACCGTCCATAGCAACAGCTGGTCTTACTTTACTATCTAGAAGTTCTTTGATCTTTTTTACAACATCACTATCGTTCTCATCAATTGTATGTCCAGTTGATGCAGATTGCTCTGAGATAATAGGTTTGTTCATTGTAAAGTGCTCAATGATACAACCCAAAATTGCAGGTTTCATAAGCGTCCAATCATTATCTTTGCCTTTGGTTATAGTGATAAAGTCAGACCCAAAAAAAACACCCTCAACACCTTTAATATTAAACAAGTTCATTGCCAAAGGTGAATTTGAGGCAGACTCTTGGTTTTGATAGAACATAGTTCCGTCTTTCATGACCTCTTTTCCTGGCAAAAACTTTAAGGTTGCAGGGTTAGGCGTTGGTTCAGTTTGTACGAACATTGCTAATAATATGTCTATAAAATTGGAAATTTCAAGCCAAAGTGTCTATCTAAAACCGACTATCTTATAGACTTCTTTGAGAATAGGGCCTGCAATTGTGGATGCTTTTTCGCTGCCCATATCTAGGACTTTATTTAATTCGTCTTTATTATTGAGAAGATTTAATATCTCGGTTCTAATTGGTCCTATGACTTGAATTAATTTGTCTGCAAGGTCATTTTTTAATTTTGAATATTCTTTGCCAGCATAACTTACCAGAGTTTTTTCAATACTTTCATTTGAACAAGCAGACAAAATATTGATTAAATTTAAGCATTCAGGTTTATTTTGTAATTGATCCTTGTTATCAGGAATAAGGTCTGAGTCAGACTTTGCCTTTTTTATTTTAGAACTTATATCATCATCACTATCAGTTAATAAAATTCTAGAAAATTCAGATGCATCAGATTTTGACATCTTTTTAGTTCCATCTCGAAGGCTCATTACTCTTGTCGCATTACCATAAATAAGTGGTTCTGGCAGTGGAAAGAAGTCTACTTTAAAATCATTATTAAATTTTTGTGCAATATCTCTTGACAGTTCTAAATGCTGTTTTTGATCATCACCCACTGGAACATGTGTTGCAAGGTAAGCAAGAATATCTGCAGCCATTAAGTTAGGATAAACCATTAAACCAACACTTACATTTTCTTTATTCTTTCCAGCTTTATCTTTAAATTGTGTCATTCTATTAAGCCAACCAATTCGACTGACACAATTAAATACCCAAGCAAGCTGAGAGTGTTCTGCTACACTTGATTGTTGAAAAATAATTTGTTTTTTATAGTCCACTCCTGCTGCAATAAACGATGCTAATACCTCAAGTGTGTTTGAGCGAAGTTCAGCTGGATTTTGCTCAACAGTAATGGCGTGTTGGTCTACAACACAATAAATACATTCAAATTCTTTTTGAAGCTCTACAAAGTTTTTTATGGCACCAAGATAGTTACCTAAATGCAGGGTTCCTGTTGGTTGAACACCAGAAAAAACTCTTTTTTGGAAACTGCTCATATTCAAATATTATTAAAATTGATATCAGAATTATCTAATAATATCGAGGGACTAAAATTGACTAACATAAAAAACCTAAAAAATAGACATCAAATCCTTTTCAATTGATTTGAGTAATTTTTCATCTTTGATTTTTTGGTTATTGCTATTCGTTAATTGAAAAATATCGAAAACCTTTTCCCCGTATGTAGAGATTTTTGCTGATTGGACACTTATTTGTTTGTTATGAAATACTCCCAAAATATCCATTAACAATCCAGGTCTATCGCCAGATAATATTTGAAAAGTAGTTACTTGCTTACTCATATTGTTATCAATTGTGATTTGAGGATTGACTACAAGTTTGTGTTTATCTTTGCTTAACATTTTTAAGGGCTTTAAGTCTCTTTTATCTAAAGCGTTCATTACATGTTTAGCTGCTCTTTTTTGTTCGTTTAAATCTAAAACACCTTTATTTAAAAAATTGGTTACCCAAAAGACATCTATTACCTGATTATTATTTAAAGATATTATTCTAGAACTAAGAATGTTTGATTGAGAGTGTGTAAACCCAGAAACTATATCTTTTAATATTCCTGGTCTATTTTTACTTGTGACAACAACAGCACTATATTCTTTATTTTCATAATTAAGAAAATTAACAGAGTTAATAATTTTTGCTTTTTTATTTCTTTGGTAAATTTTAAAGATATCTACAATCATTCTTGATGAAAATGCTTCCCAAAATTGATTAGGAAATTCTTTGATCGACTTTTCTATAAACTTTTTTAAGTTAACATCTGATTGCTGCAATACTGATTTTTTTAATGACTCTTGAACAGAGGTTGAATAAGTTTTTGTATCTAAACCTCTTTGCAGAAAATCTCTTGCATTATAAAATAAACTTCTAAGTAGGCTTATCCTCCATTCGTTTAGAACATTTGGTCCAACAGAAGCAATGTCACATAAGGTAAAAAGAAATAATGAATTTATTTTTTCTTCTGTATTTGCAACAGATGTAAATTTAGCAATTGCCTCAGGGCTTTGAGTGTCATTTTTAAAAGCTGTATCACTCATTGCTAAATGATTTTCAACTAACCAAAGTGTTAATTCTTTTATTTCTTTAGAGACAGGAAGTCTTTTGAGAATCTTATTTGTTAATTCTTTTCCGTAAACAGAATGGCTTTTATGACCTTTCTTTCCAATATCATGGAATAGTAACGCGAGGTGAAGGGCTTCTCTGTAATTTAATCTACTATAAATTTCATTATAAAAAGATTTTTGCCGTAGCTCACTCAAGTTGTGTAGTGTTAATAATAGATGTTCGTCTGTGGTGTAATGGTGGTAAATATCAAATTGAACCTGTCCCCAAACCCTTCCAAACTCAGGGAATATTTCACTAAATAAACGAGTATCGTTAAAGTCATGTAGTGCCTGTATGGGATTTTTCTTAGAAATAAATATATTTAAAAGTGACTGTATTTGATGACTATCAGTAGTTTTTTTTAAGATTTTTCTTTTTTCCTCTAATGTCTTTATAAAGCGAGGATGAATTAGCAAATTATGCTCTAAAGATTTTTCAAAAACTTTAGCCCAATTTAGTTGAAGGTTTCTAGGAGTGTTGTTTTTTAAATTAAGAAATCCTTTTTCAATAATAAATTCTTTTTCTAAAGATTTTGTTTTTGTAGGCTTTCTCTTATAAATAGTTTTAATAATCAAATCCTCCGGAAGCTTTGAATAAAAAGTTCTAAGGAGAGAATTAATTTTAGCAACATTGACAAATAAACTTTTCATGAAAACCTCAACTCCTTTTTCATTCTTTTTATCTTTATAAGAGAGTTTCTTTGAAATTTTTAATTGGTTTTCAATTGATAGAAGATCGCCTTTATTTTCATTAAAAAAATGGATAAATGCTCGAATAGTTAACAAAAACTTCCATGAGTTTTTTAATTCTTTAATTTCATCCTTTGTATAAATATTGATTGATACTAAGTCTTCAAGTTTATAAATATTGAACATGAAGATTGATACCCATAATATTGTGTGAATATCCCTTAGACCCCCGATACCCTCTTTAATATTTGGCTCTAAGTTACTTTTAATCCCAATTTTATAATCATGTCTTTCAACCAACTCTTTGAGTTTTAACTCACTAAGTTTGAGAGGATTTAATTTGCCAATTAAAATCTTAATTGATCTTATAAATTCACCATATTGTATTTCATCTCCAATCAAATACCGAGACTCAATAAATTTTGTAATAGTCTTTATATCTTTTTTAGAGTCAATTAATGCTTGCTTAATTGTTAAAAAAGAAATTCCAACTTCTAATCCAACATCCCAAAGTGAATTGTTTAAAGCTGTAATGAAACCTCTGATATTTTTATTTGATTTTTTATAAATGAATAATAAATCAACATCGCTTTTTGGAGATAAATCTTGTCTTCCATATCCCCCAACCGCAATTAAAGTAAAATCTTCTACGGTGTATGTTTTTTTAATTTCGCTTACAATATCTTTTACAATTGTGTCGACTAAATCTGTGTGTTTTTGATTAAAATAAAACCCGTTATTACTTTTAGCTAGTTTTTTAAATAGCTTTTCCTTTTCTTGTTTGTATTTAGTTTTTAGCTGTGAGGGGTGTTTCATTTTTAAGTTTATATTAAAGAAAAAAGCTAAAAATAACGATTTTTTTTAATATTTCTAGAAATTACATATATAAAATTGTAATATCTTCAAGTTTTAAAGGTAACACACCCCATCATGTTCGGTTTAAAAACAAGTAAAATATCATTATTCAGTGACACCAAAAAACTTGAAAAAGATATCGATGAATTTGTCAATATCCTTTCAGAAGTTGGTTTAGCATTTAAATCTATTGTTAGAACTTATTTAACACATTCTAAAAATGGAAACTTCGATGAAATGGTGGAAAAAGTCACAGAAATGGAAAGTAAGGCAGATACAATCACAAAAGAGATTGAACACGCTTTATATGAGGAAACTTTAATACCTGATGCAAGAAGTGACGTGCTGAGACTTTTAGAACACTTAGATGAGCTAATTGGAATGTATCAGGGTAATTGTTATCATTTCTCTATCCAAAAACCTGACTTCCCAGAAGAGTTTCATGAAGATTTAATAGGTCTCACTGAAACAGTAGTAAGTTGTGTTGAATCTTTATGTTTAACTGTGCGTTCTTTTTTTCGCGATACAAAATCAGTTAGAGATAATGCACATAAAGTAACTTATTTTGAAAAAGAGTCTGATATCAAATTTAGCTCTCTTGCTAGAAGGATCTTTAACTCAGATCTTAACTTAGATCAAAAAATGCATCTAAGATATTTTGTAGAAAAAATTGATCGTATATGTGATCAAGCTGAAGATATAGCTGACGAATTAATTATTTATTCAATTAAACGTTCAGTTTAATTAACTTATGGAATTAACTATTTTACTTTTCTTGCTTGGTGGACTATTTCTTGGATGGTCTTTAGGTGCTAATGATGCGGCAAATGTTTTTGGAACAGCTGTGGGCACCCGAATGGTTAACTTTAGAACAGCTGCGATAATATGCAGTATCTTTGTTATCCTTGGCGCTGTGATTAGTGGAGCAGGGACAACTGAAACGCTAGGAAAATTAGGAGCTATAAATGCACTTCCAGGTGCTTTTGCATGTTGTGTAGCCGCTGGGTTTTCTGTTTATTTGATGACCAAGTCTGGTTTGCCTGTTTCTACCACTCAAGCTATTGTGGGCGCAATAATTGGTTGGAATATTTTTACAGGATCAAGTATTGACTTTGGTGTTTTAACGACAATTTTTGCAACTTGGATAATTTGCCCTATTTTAGCGGGTTTGATATCGATTGGAATATACATTGGACTAAAAAAATTTATTGCAGCTTCAAAAATACACTTATTAAGATTAGATGCATATACAAGGGCAGCTCTATTATTGGCGGGGGCTTTTGGTGCTTACAGCCTTGGAGCTAATAACATTGCAAACGTGATGGGTGTTTTTGTCAATATTTCTCCATTTACAGACATTAATGTCTCAAACTTTTTTATAATCACATCTGTTCAACAACTTTTTCTAATTGGAGGGTTAGCAATAGCGGTTGGAGTATTTACTTACTCAAAGAAAGTTATGTTCACTGTTGGTAATGATTTACTTAAGCTATCACCTTTATCAGCATTTGTAATAGTCCTTTCACACTCCATTGTTTTATTTTTATTTGCCTCACAGGGAATTAGTAGTTTTTTAACTTCATTAAACTTACCCGCAATACCATTAGTTCCTGTCTCTAGTTCACAAGCTATCGTTGGAGGGGTCATAGGCATAGGTTTTTTAAAAGGGGGCAAAGAGGTTAAATGGTCAGTCGCAGGAAAAATTTCTATTGGTTGGGTTGTTCTCCCTATCATTACAATGATTATTGCAATGTTTATTTTATATATATTAACATATATGTTTAACTTAAATGTGGTGTTCTAATCTGTATGAAAGTTCAAAAAATTTTTTGTATATTTTACAAAAACTTCAGTATTTAATAAAAAATTAAATGGCCAAATCTAAATATGAATTAATTGTTGTGGGAGCGGGTGTCGTTGGTATGGGCATTGCTTTAGCCGCACACAAAAAAGGGGTAAAAAAAATTTTAGTAATTGATCGTCACCAAGCATGTACTGGCGCTTCTATTAGAAATTTTGGTTTTATAACTATAACTGGCCTCAGGCAAAAATTGATGCAAAAAAGAGCTCTCAGATCGAGAGACATTTGGCTTGATCTAACCAAAAAAGCAAAAATCAAAGTCAACCATCGAGGTCTTTACCTTTTAGCACAACATAAAGAAAGCATGCCTGTTTTAGAGGAGTATCTAAAGGTTGATCCTCGTAAAACAGTAAAACTCCTATCAAAAAAGGAAATTGCTGCAGAAAGCTCGTTGTTCCAAAACAATAAGGTTTTTGGTGGTTTATATAGTAGTGATGAGGTTCGAATTGAGCCACGTCTTGCTATTCCCGCAGTAGCAAAATATTTACAATCCATTGGTATCGACTTTTTATGGAAGGAAGAAGTTTTAGATTTTTCCCATAAACAAATAATTACTCAAAAAAGAAAAATTGATTATAAAAATTTGATTATGGCACCAGGTAATCATCTTAAAGGTTTAGGGAGAGATATTTTTGAAAAAAAGGAAGTCCAATCAAGTAGGTTACATATGCTTCGAATAATGCCAAAGAAAAAAATTAAGTTACCGGGAGGTATTATGGCAGATTTAACTTTGATGAGATATCCTGGTTACGAAAATCTTCCCTCTAAGAAAAAGCTTGATAAAGTTATCAAGAAAACATCTAAAGCAGAATTAGATAATGGTATTCATGTCATTGCTGTTCAAGGAAATGATGGTTCATTAACTATTGGTGACTCTCATCATTACACTCATGACACCCATTTTCCATTTGAAAATGAAAAAATTGATAACTTAATATTAAAAAAATTTGATCAAGTCTTACCAATTGGTAAATATGATGTCATTGAGCGATGGGTTGGAGAATATCCTGCAGGAAAAAAAGATTATCTTGATCACTGGATAGATAAAAATATTTGTATTGCAAATGTTACAACTGGTATAGGCATGTCTACTGGATTTTCATTTGCAGAGGATGTCATAAATAAACTCTATTAAATTTATAAAGTTTTTAAGCTAAAATTTTGTCAATTACTCTTTTCATTATAATAATTTTTACTGCTTTAGCGCATACAACATGGAATGTTTTATTAAAACAATCAGATAACAAAGCTCTATTCCTTAGATGTTTCACATTGATGGGAAGTATTATATTTATTCCTACTTTATTTTTTATTGAACCTTTGCCTTCTAATGCTTTCATATTTTTAGCAGCATCTTTATTTATTCATATTTTTTATAATATTTTTCTGATCAAAATGTATAAACACTCTGAGATATCTTTCTCTTATCCCATCGCTCGGGGTAGCCCCATATTAATATTACTTTTTATTACGCCTTTATTATTAGGCGACCAAATTAGTTTTTTAAATAATATTGGAGCCTTAATTTTAATAAGTGGAATTTTCTTTCTAATATTTTCAGAAGGCGATTACAAAAAAATTGATTTCAAAGGTTTGGGATTATCTTTAATGGTAGCTAGCACAATTGTTGTTTATACACTTGTCGATGCAACTGGAGCTAGAATATCAGATAATGGTTTCTCTTACGGGATGTATATGTTTGCTATGGAGGGAATTATTTTTAATATTGCTTACATTCTTGTATTCAAAGATAAAAAAATTCCTCTAAAGTTTATCTCCAAAGAAAAAAATAATATTTTATTTGCTAGTGTATTGGTTACGTTTGCCTATCTTCCAATACTTTATGCTTATACTAAAATAAATGTTCCATCAGTGGCGGCGCTAAGAGAAATAAGTATTTTATTTACATCTATTTATGGAGTTTATTTTTTAAAAGAAAAATTTGGACTTGTTAAAGTTATCTCTGCTGCACTTGTTGTAATTGGTTGTGTTATTATTAGAACAGCAACAGGCTAATTAGAGAAAAATTTATTAAACTCTTTGTAACCCATCAATTTTGGAATACGAAATTTAATTTTTTTAGGTAAATTTTTATCATGGTCAGTATGGCGTAAAACTTTTTGAACCTTTGCTTTTAGTGCTGCCTCTATTCCTACATCTGAGTCTTCAATTACCAAAATATCACTTGGTTTAAGTCCCAACTTTTTTGTACCGAGTACATAACCGTCTTTGTTAGGTTTATAAGGAACGTTACCTGTGCAAGAAGTAATATTTCCTTTAAAAAAACCGTACAAATTATTTTTTTTTAATATTTTTAGTATGTAATTATGATGAGCATTAGAGACGATACCTACTTTTAAATTGGTCGAACGTAAAAAATTTTTCAGGTGCGGGTAGATACGAGGACTTTGCTCAGCAAATGCTGTTTTGAGATTTTTTCTATAATTACTCATTATTTTTGAGAGGTTGTAATTATCCTCCAACAAAAGTCTTTTAAATAAATCCTCTGATATAATTCCAATAGTAGATTTTTGTTTAACACTCTTGTCATAATTCAGACCCATTTTTTTGAGAGTTAATATTGCAGTGCCAAACCATATTTTCTCTGACTCTGCAATTACCCCATCAAAATCAAATAAGATACCCTTAATTTTTTTTGTCATTTATCAGCACTTTCAAGCATTTTAATAGTTATAAACAGTCAAAAAGTAATAAATCTTTAACATAACTAAATTAGATTTATACTAATTATTCATTATTACGGAGGAAATGTAATGGTAAAAATTAAAAGTCTTTTTTTAATACTTACTGTTTTCATGTTTGGGTCAGCTTCATTGATGGCTAAAACACAGCTGACTGTTTACACAGCTGTTGAAGCAGAGGATTTAAAAAAGTATGCAAAAACATTCAATGAGGATCATCCAGATATTGAAATAAACTGGGTTAGAGACTCAACGGGTATTATCACAGCAAAACTTTTAGCTGAAAAAGATAATCCTCAAGCAGATATCATTTGGGGTTTGGCAGGAACAAGTGCAATGCTTATGAAAGCTGAAGGTATGTTTGAGCCTTATGCACCTAAGGGTTTAGATCAGCTTGACCCTAAATTCCGTGACTCAGCAAACCCTCCTTCATGGACAGGGATGGACGCATGGGTTGCAGCTGTATGTGTTAATACAATTGAAGCAGAAAAGTATGGCTTACCAATGCCTGGTTCATGGGAAGACTTGACTAAACCCGTTTATGAAGGCCACGTAGCTATGCCAAATCCAAACTCATCTGGAACTGGTTTCCTAGATGTTTCTAGTTGGTTACAAATCTTTGGTGAAGATGGTGGTTGGGACTATATGGATAGACTTCACAAAAACATATCTCACTACACTCATTCAGGATCTAAACCTTGTAAGCAAGCTGCTTCAGGAGAGGTTCCAATTGGTGTATCTTTTGCATTTAGAGGCGCTAGATCTAAAGAGGCAGGAGCTCCAATTGAAATTATAGTTCCAGCAGAAGGTGTTGGATGGGAGATGGAAGCAACAGCTATTATTAAAGGTACTCCTAATTTAGAGGCTGCTAAAACTTTAGCTGATTGGTCTATTTCAAGAAAAGCTATGGAAATGTACAACGATGCTTATGCTGTTGTTGGTATGCCTGGTGTTGCAAAACCAGTTAAACACTTCCCAGAGGGCTTATTAGAAGCGATGATCAAAAATGACTTTGAGTACGCTGCTAAAAATAGAAAAGATATCCTTGCTGAATGGCAAAGAAGATATGATTCTAAGTCTGAGCCTAAAAGCTAAATAAATATATTTTATAAAAAGCTTACAATTAATTTTGTAAGCTTTTTATTCTTTTAAAAAATATGGAACAATATTTATCAGTTAAAAACGTAGCTAAATACTTTGGTAAATTTCAAGCTCTAAACAATATTAATTTTGATGTTAATGAAGGAGAGTTTGTTTGTATTCTAGGGCCTTCGGGATGTGGAAAAACAACCCTTCTACGTGTAATAGCTGGATTAGAAAGCCAATCAGAGGGAACTATTCAACAAAATAATAATGATATTTCCTTACTGCCGCCAGATCAAAGAGACTTTGGAATTGTATTTCAATCTTATGCTTTATTTCCCAATTTAACTGTTAAAGACAACATTTCATTTGGTTTAAAAACAAGAAAACAAAATAGAAATGAAATCGATATTCGAGTTGATGAATTATTAAAATTAGTTGGGTTATCTGATCATATTAATAAGTACTCTGCGCAATTATCAGGCGGTGAACAACAACGTGTTGCTTTGGCAAGAGCTTTAGCACCTTCTCCAGGACTATTATTATTAGACGAACCTCTTTCTGCCCTTGATGCCAAAGTTAGACAACATCTACGACTAGAAATTAAAAATCTTCAAAAGCAACTTGGTGTTACAACTATTATGGTTACACACGACCAAGAAGAAGCATTAACTATGGCCGATAGAATTATTCTAATGAATAATGGCGTTATAGAGCAGGAAGGCTCTCCTCAAGATATCTATTCAAGACCCACAACTGCTTTTTCGGCAAATTTTATCGGGACTACCAATTTATTTAAGGCAAAAAAAATATCTTCAAATTCAATAGAGATTCACGGATCTGTCTTAGAGTGCAATGATAATATCAATGATGATGTTTCAACGGTAACTATAAGACCTGAGGATATTAAAATATCTGATAGTGGAGAAGGTAAAAATATTTTGAATGGAACTATCAAAGAACTAGAATTCTTAGGATCTAATATCAGAGGTCATATTGAGGTTAACTTTGAGTCTGATAAGGCTATTGTTCTTTGTAATTTTGCTGCCGAATTTATTCAAAATAAAAATATTCAAACAAACGCCTCAATTAATATCTCTCTTCAACCTCATGCAATTAAAATTGTTAAAGAGTAATTTTTAGTATGAAAAAAAGTAGAGACGATTATTTAACTTTATTTTTCATTTCAATCATCGGATTTTATATTTTAATTTCGCTGGCTTTTCCAATGTACGCCATACTTTCAAAAAGTTTTGAAAATAAAGATGGTGATTTTATTGGTTTTGAAAACTACCAAAGTTATTTTGAAAATAGTTCATTAGTTTATTCAATTTATAACAGTTTATTTGTATCCATAGTGACAATGGTCATCACTATTTCTCTTGCCTTTGTCTTTGCATACGCTTTGACCAAAAGTCGTATGGCAGGAAAAGGAGTGTTCCGCTCCATAGCAATGATACCTATCTTGGTTCCTTCGCTGTTGTCTGGTATTTCACTCATTTACTTATTTGGTAAGCAAGGAATATTTAGAGAACTATTAATGGGTTATGAAATTTATGGACCTATCGGAATAATTATTGCTGAGGTTTTTTATACCTTCCCTCATGCATTACTAATTATTGTGACAGCACTTTCAATTGGCGACGCTAGATTATATGAAGCAGCAAAAGTTTTAAGATCAAAATCTATTCGAACTTTTTTTACTGTTACACTGCCTTCTGCAAAATATGGTGTGATAAGTGCGGCCTTTGTAGTTTTTACTTTAGTTATTACAGATTTTGGAATTCCTAAAGTCATAGGAGGTAATTATAACGTCCTAGCAGTAGATGTTTACAAGCAAGTAATTGGTCAACAAAATTTTGAAATGGGTGCAGTTGTGAGTATGGTTTTAGTATTCCCTGCTCTTATAGCATTTGCAGTTGATCGCATAGTACAACGAAAACAAGTAGCAATATTAACTTCTCGTTCTGTCGTGCATGAGCCTAATGAGAGCAAAACTTTCGATAGAATTATGTTTGGTTATTGTTCAGTAATTTCAGTACTAATTTTAACTATTTTAGGGATGTGTTTGTACGCAAGCCTTGTTACTTTTTGGCCATATAATTTAACTCTTTCATTAAAAAACTATCAATTCGACCTTATGGATGGAGGAGGTTGGGATTCTTATTACAATTCAATTCGAATGGCTTCATATACTGCAGTCTTTGGAACTATAGCTGTTTTTGCGGGCGCCTATTTTGTCGAAAAGGCCAGAAGCCTAAAAACGGGACGATCGATACTTCACTTACTATCAATGATGCCGATGGCCATCCCTGGATTAGTTTTAGGACTTGCCTACATTTTCTTTTTTAATCATCCAGATAATCCTTTGAACTTTTTATATGGAACGATGGCTATATTGGTCATTTGTACCATTACCCACTTCTATACAGTTTCTCATTTGACAGCCCTTACATCTTTAAAGCAAATAGATAATGAATTTGAGCATGTCTCATCATCACTAAAACAACCTTTTTACAAAACTTTTTTTCGTGTCACGGTGCCCATTAGCCTTCCAGCTATATTTGAAATAGGAATTTACTTTTTTGTTAACGCCATGACTACTGTATCGGCAGTAGTTTTCCTATACAGCTCAAAAACAACCTTAGCTTCTGTGGCAGTTCTAAATATGGATGATGCTGGAGATATAGCTCCTGCGGCAGCTATGGGTATGATGATTTTTTATACAAATGCTGCTGTAAGAATAGTTTATGTGCTTATAACTAAAAAGATTTTAGTTCGTTTTCAAAATTGGAGACTCAAAACAGCCTAGAGATATAATTGATTGATATTATTAGCTGAGTTCTAAATAATTTTATGTTCATTAAAGAAAACATTATTTTTCTTTTCTTAATATTTTTAAGCAACTTATCTTTATTATTTTTTTTTCAAATAGATGTAATTCTTATTGTTATTTTTTTTGAGATCTTATCTTTTTTTCTTGCTTTTAAGTTCATGCAATCAAGAAAGGTTAAAAATTCATTAGATGTTGCGCCGATTCAAGACCCTAATAATGAAATAGATCAAAAAATTATTTTAAAGTTCTTTGATCAATATCCGTATCCGGTGTTTATTCTAGAAAGCAACTTTATTATTTACTATCAAAATTCAGAGGCCTTACTAGCTTATGGAGAAAATAAAGATAAAGATATAATCTCAGTAATTCGTGATTATGATTTCATCTCTCAATTAGAAGAATTTAAAAAAAATAATAGTTACAATATTTTTAATTGGAATAAACCACTCCCAAGCAATCAATATTTTAAAACAGAAGTTCTGAAGCTTTCAAAATTTTATGTTTTAACTTTTGTTGAAACTACTTTAGAGAAAAATAAGGATGAGAAATATAATGATAACTTAACAAGTTTAACACATGAGTTAAAAACACCCCTTTCTGTGATTATTGGCTATTTAGAGACAATTAATTTGAATGATTTGTCAAATCAAGAAAATCAAAAATACTTGGAGATAATTAACTCGAAGACATTTCAAATGAAAGATTTGATTGATCAAACACTTAAGTTGGATGAAATCGACTCTCTTGTGGTTCAAAAGGTTAGTAATGATTTATATTTCTTGTTGGGAAAATCATTAGATAATTATTCAATTTTATTTAAAAAAAAAGGTATCAAACTCAATATTGATATTTCAGATTCTAAAGAGGTATTCTTTGATTTCACCCCAAATGATTTTGATTTTATTTTAAATAACCTTTTATCAAATGCTTTAAAATACACCCCTGCAGGGAAGAATGTTTATGTTTCAGCCCGTAAATCTATCAATGAAGTCTCTGTGCTCATTAAAGATGAGGGCATTGGCATCTCTCAGGCTGATTTAAAGAAAATAACGACTAAATTTTTTAGAGCTGACCAGAGTAGAAATAGTGAGACAGGAGGACATGGGCTGGGTCTTACAATTGTGGATAAATTACTCTCAAAAAATGGACATAAACTAGAATTTTCAAGCACTTTAGGTGTAGGTTCTAGCTTTCAGATAAATATTAGTTTGTCATAAATCTTTAATATTTATTTGATATTTATTTAATAATTAAATTTTAATTTAAAGACAGTTAAACAATCAAATAAGGAAAATAAAAATGGAAAAAATTTTTACAGTAATAACTCTCTTAGCATTTGCCTCAAGTGCTTACGCTAGAGATACAATTAGTATTGTTGGATCTTCTACAGTCTTCCCTTATGCAACAATTGGTGCAGAGAGATTCAGTGAAGAGGGTTATAATGGAGCTACTATTGAGCCCACTGGAACTGGTGGAGGTATGAAATTATTCTGCGGTGGTTTAGAAACTAACTTTCCTGATATCACGCGTTACAGATGTTATTGAAGTAGTTCTTGGCAACGATGGTTTAACCTTCTCTAATAGTGTTGACGCAGACAGATTCAGTTTAAAAAAAGAGCATATCTTTTTAGCAATGGCAGCTGAAGTTCCAGTTGACGGTAAAATTGTTACAAATCCTTATACCACTTGGAATGAAATTGATAGCTCATATCCAGAATACAAAATTGAAGTACTCGTTGCCCCTCCAACTTCAGGAACAAGAGATGCATTTGATGGCCTTGTTATGGAAGAGGGATGTGAGAGATCAGGTTACACGGAAATTAAAGGTGATGATGAGGGCTGTACTTCTTATAGAGAAGACGGAAGAACAATTGAAATGGGAGAAAATGATACTCTAATCGTTCAAAAACTATCCGAGGACTCTGAGAGATTTGGATATTTTGGTTATAGTTTTTTAAGTGCTAACCAAGATAAAATTCAAGGCAGTATTATTGATGGTGTAGAACCTACAATGGAAACGATACAATCTTATGAGTACCCTAATGCTAGACCTTTATTTTTCTATATTAAGAAAGCACATATAGGAGTAGTACCTGGTATCCAAGAGTATGCATTACTTATGGTTTCTGATGATGCAATCGGGGAGGAAGGATATCTCACAGAATATGGTTTGGCTCCTATGACAGAGGATCTCACAGATAGGACGATCGAAGCAGTAGAAGAATTATCAACAATGGATTTACAAGCCTGTGCTGATAAAAAACATCCATTGAAAGAACTAAGTGGTTTTGGATCTGCTTGTAAGTAAAAGAAAATTTAATTTATTCAAAGGGGGGGCTGCAAATAGCCCCCCTTTGCATTTGAAAATTTGATATAAAAAAGTCTTAAATGTTCTACCCAGTATTATTTTTATTACTGCTTTCAGTTGTAGGCTTTTATCTCAATAAAAATAAATCTGTTTATTTATCTAAAAATCAAAAATTAGCGAGCCTTCCTGCATATTATGGATACCTAGCTTTTCTCTATATTTTTGTCCCTGCTATAATTATTTGGCTTGGACTGCTTATCGGCAAAAGTTTCATTCTACAAAATTATCTAATTTTAACTTTAGGAGACTCGTTAAGCGTAATGAACTCAGATGAAATTAATTTATTCATGAGCAAAGTTAAAAATTTGTCTTTAGGGATTTCTTTCGGTAATGAAACTGATCTAGAAAAATTTGCGGCAGAAAAAATTATAAGTTTTGACAAAATATTTTCTTTGCTCACTTATTTAGTTCTTACTCTGTCTTCTATTCTTGCTTTTTTAATTGCAAGAAAAAAAGTTATTCCTAATTTTAAAAGCCAAAGGACTGTTGAAAAAATCGTTAATCGTTTTATCCAAATTTGTTCTCTTATTGCTATTTTAATTACTTTAGGAATTTTTCTTTCACTTGTTTTTGAAACATTAAATTTTTTCAGCTATGTTAATCCATTACATTTTTTATTTGGCCTTAATTGGAGTCCAAATAAAGCTTTTGTAATTGATAGTGCTGAAACAATTGACAAAGATATTTTAAGAGATGCTTTTGGAATAATACCTTTGCTTGGAGGAACGCTACTCATTGCTTTTTTAGCAATGATTGTCGCCATTCCTTTAGGCCTTATGTCAGCTATTTATCTTGCAGAGTACGCACCAAAAAAAATTAGAGATTTTTCTAAACCTGTTATTGAAATTTTAGCAGGAATTCCAACAGTAGTTTATGGATTTTTTGCAGCCTTGGTCGTTGCCCCTAAGATAGTAATGTTAGGGAAATCAATGGGTTTTGAAGTCTCCTCTGAAAGCGCTTTAGCAGCTGGTCTTGTGATGGGAGTTATGATTATCCCATTTGTTTCATCATTATCAGATGATGTAATTAATGCTGTCCCTCAAAGCTTAAGGGATGGTTCGTATGCATTGGGTGCTACAAAATCTGAAACGATTATCAAAGTTATATTACCCTCTGCTTTACCTGGTATTATCGGCTCTTTCCTTTTAGCTATTTCAAGAGCAATTGGTGAGACAATGATTGTTGTTATGGCAGCTAGTCTTCAAGCAAATTTAACTATTAATCCCTTAGAACCAGCAACAACAATTACAACTCAAATTGTTACAGCATTAACAGGAGATACTGAGTTTGATAATCCTAAAACTTTAGTTGCTTTTGCATTAGGACTAACATTATTTTTTATCACTTTATTCCTAAATTATTTTGCTCTTAAAATTGTAAAGAAATATAGAGAAATATATGACTAATTTGATCAAAAGAAAAAAAGCTGAGAGAAGATTTCAATTATATGGTATTTTTGCAGTCAGCCTTTCTCTTCTTTTTGTTTTAACTTTAATTGTCAATATTTTTTCTTCTGGTATAGGGGGTTTTTATAAAACAAGTTTTTTAATGGAAATTCATTTTGATCAAAAACTCTTAAAGTTAGAAGATAATCCCTCTAGTGAACAAATTGAGGACGCATCATTTAGAAAACTCATCTCTTACAATTTTAAAGAAAATTTCTCTCAATACTCGAAAGATGAAATAAAACAAATTAAAAAATTGTTTTATCGAAAGATTGACAAAGAGACTCAAAGTTATCTTCTAAAAAACCCCCAATATTTAAATCAAAAAGTTGAATTATTGTTTACAGCTTCAACTGATATAGATCAGATTCATAAAGGTAATTTCAATCGCAATATTCCAGAAAAACAAAGATCAATAAATAATTTTCAATTAGGTATTTATGATCAATTTATTGAGACCGGAAAAGTAAAAAAGGTTTTCAATAAGAGATATTTTACATCGGGCGACTCTCGTGATCCTGAGTCTGCTGGTGTCGCCAGTTCGGTGATGGGATCAGTTTTCACAATTCTCATTTGTTTTTTACTTAGTTTCCCGATAGCAATATTTGCCTCAATTTATTTAGAGGAATTTGCCAAGTCAGGTAAAGTTACTGATTTAATTGAGATAAATATTAATAATTTAGCGGCTGTTCCATCAATTATTTTTGGTTTACTGGGCCTTGGAATATTATTGAATTTCTTTGGTTTACCAAGATCTACATCTTTAGTTGGAGGCATGGTTTTGTCATTTATGACCTTACCCACAATTATTGTAGCTTGTAGATCTTCATTAAGAGCTGTTCCCCCATCTATTCGAGAAGGTGCTTTAGCTTTAGGAGCAACAAAAAATCAAGTTGTCTTTCATCATGTTCTTCCACTGGCAATGCCTGGAACTTTAACTGGCACAATTATAGGCTTGGCTAGAGCGGTAGGTGAGACCGCGCCATTGCTGATGATAGGAATGGTTGCTTTTATTATGAATGTTCCTAGTACCCCTTTAGAACCAGCAGTAGGTATGCCTGCTCAAATCTATTTATGGTCAGAGAGTGCGGAGCGAGGATTTATTGAAAAAACTTCTTCGGCTATTATTTTATTGTTGATCTTTTTAATTGTTGTAAATTTTGTTTCTGTTTATTTCAGAAAGAAATATGAAAAAAAATGGTAAACGCAATTACAACTGAAAACGTTAATGTCTTTTATGGTGATAAACAGGCCATAAATAATATCTCTCTTAATTTTTTAAAAAATAAAGTCACTGCTCTGATCGGACCCTCTGGTTGTGGTAAATCAACTTTTTTGCGATGTTTAAATCGAATGAATGACGTTATCGAAATTTGTAGAGTTGAGGGAAAAATTTCAATTAATGATCAAGATATTTACAAAGATCAAATCGAAGTTGAACAACTTAGAGAAAAAGTAGGAATGGTTTTTCAAAAACCTAACCCGTTCCCAAAATCAATTTACGATAATGTTGCTTATGGTCCTAGAATTCATGGTTTTACTGATAAAAAAAATGAAATGGATGAAATTGTAGCAACTGCCCTTAAAAAAGCAGGGCTATTTGAAGAAGTTAAAGATCGCCTAAATGATCTAGGCACTAGTTTATCGGGCGGCCAACAGCAAAGACTATGTATTGCACGTGCCATTGCCGTCAAGCCAGAAGTAATCTTAATGGATGAACCTTGTTCTGCTCTTGACCCGATAGCTACCTCTATTATTGAGGAATTAATTACTGAACTTAAAGAAAGCTATACCATAATTATTGTTACTCACTCTATGCAACAAGCTGCTAGAGTATCAGATAAAACAGCTTTTTTTCATTTAGGTAATCTAATTGAAGAGGGAGATACTACTAAAATTTTTACAAAACCAGATAACCAAAAAACTAACGATTATATTACAGGAAGGTTTGGCTAAGAATGCAGCACACAGATAAAAATTATGAAAATCAAATAAATTTAATTAATGAAAATCTTGTAAAGATGGGATCAATTTTAGAGCAACAGTTCAGTGATGCCTTAAAAGTTGTTGCTTCAAGAGATCAAAATTTAGCAAATAAAGTAATTGAAAAAGATGACCTTATTAACCAACTCAATCATGATATTAGTGATTTAGTCTTCCAGATTATTGCAATGAGACAGCCTATGGCAGACGATTTAAGATTTTTATTTTGCTCAATTAAAATTATCAGAGATCTGGAAAGAATAGGGGATCATTTAACGACTGTTGCAAAAAAAGGATACCGAGTCAGCACGAATATCCCTGATCAGCTGATTGAAAAACTTGAGGTTTTAGGTGGAAAAGCCTCCGTGATGACCCACGATGCATTGAATTGTTTATTTGAGAGAAAATTAGCTCAGGCTGATCAAATTGCTGAGAGAGATGATATAATTGATACTCTTCATGGGAATTTCATAAAAGATGTCCTCTCCTATATGAAAGAAAATGATGATTTTATACCAGACTCTTTAGCTTTAATTCAAATTTCAAAAGGCATTGAGCGTATCGGAGATTATGTAACTAACATAATGGAAGAAGTACATTTTTTAATTGAAGGTAAGTATAATAATTCTTAAAAAAAATTGCTCGCAAAAATATTAGTAGTCGAAGATGATAAGTCAATCTCAGACCTTATCACTTTGCATTTAAAAAAAAATGACTTCGAATATTTAGTTGTTCATAATGGGGAAGATGCATTATCCCATCTAGATAACTTTATGCCTGATTTCATAATTTTAGATTGGATGATACCAGGCCTTTCAGGCTTAGAGGTTCTTAGAAGAATTCGAAATAAACAAGAATATAAAAAATTGCCCATATTAATGCTTACAGCCAAAAACTCTGAACAAGATAAAATTATAAGTTTTGAAAGCGGATTAGATGATTATATCACTAAGCCTTTTTTACCTAGCGAACTTATCGCAAGAGTTAAAGCAATTTTAAAAAGAACTAGTCAGTTAAATCAAGATCAAGACAATCTTATTTTTAATGAAATAAAAATAAATATTGTACAAAAAAAAGCCTACAGAGGAGACAGAAGACTTAACCTTGGCCCAACAGAATTTAATATTTTGTATTTCTTACTAAAGAATAAACAAAGAGTATTCTCTCGAGAGCAGATATTAAATAAAATTTGGCCTAATCAAGTAAATGTAGAATTAAGAACAGTTGATGTTCATATCCGGAGACTTAGAAAAGAACTAAATCAAAATAAAGACAAGGATTTAATTCGTACAGTTAGGTCGGCAGGTTACTCATTAGACTTTGATGAATAATCAAAAGAAAATTTTAGTTCTTTGCACTGGAAACTCTTGTCGTTCAATTATGGCAGAAGGGCTAATTAATCATTTTGGTAAAGATTATTTTCAAGCGTTCAGTGCAGGTAGCAACCCTGCAGGCTTTGTCCATCCAATGAGTATAAAAACTTTAAAAAAATCAGGTATTTTAAAATCAGATTATAAAAGCCAATCTTGGGATGAATTTAGTGACATGGATTTTGATTTAGTTATTACAGTTTGTGATAATGCTGCTGGTGAATCTTGTCCTGTTTATTTAAGTAGTGCTCCGAAAGTGCATTGGGGAGTAGAGGATCCAGCTAAGTTTAAAGGCAGTGAGGAAGAAATTGAAAATGAATTCCAGCGAGTCTATACAATTCTTGCGAAACGAACCCACGCAATGGTTGAAAAATATAGCTATACAAAAAAGCTCCAATTAGAAGAATTAAAATTAATTGGAAATTTAATTTAATTATTTTCGTTTTTTATTTTGTATTTTCTTTTTTACTCGCCAACGTAAGTTACTTCTTACAATAAAGCCAACACAATCCTTAGTACCACATCTACAAGGATGGTCTTCAAGATAATGCATGTCGTAACCGTAATCATAAGAAAGCTCTTCACCTTTTTTTATATCTCTGATTGCGCTTATCCAAATTTTTCCTCTGATAATATCTGTTTCACAATTAGGGTCACATGAGTGATTAATATATTTAGCTAAGTTCCAAGAAACTTTGCCGTTAATATCATAGCGTTGGTTTAACGTAAAAATATAAACAGAACCAACTTTCCCTTCTTTTTTATTAGCTTCAATATGCACATCTGCAATCTTGTCCGATTGAGCCTTTGTTATTTTTAGGCCACGGTATTCTATGATTCGAGTACCACTTTTAATATCTGTTTTGGCAAACAAACCAGATGAATGAATACGTGAATTTTTTTTGATATAAAGTTTTTGATTTGTAGACATAAAAAATAAAAATGCATCTTGGCATAAGTCATTTAAAAGTAAAGAACGTCTTAGCGTTTTATGATAAACTTTTATCTTGACTTATAGTTTCAAGAAAACAAATTCATCAGATTTTTTAATTCAATATAAAGAACCCTTGGAAATTTTGTGGAGCAAAGATTCCATTGATAAGCACTTTGATAATAAAAAAAGCATTAACATAGAAATGAGCTTAGATAGCAACTTTATAGGTGTTCTTATAGGACACTATCTCTACCAAAGTTCAGATCTTGATGAATTTGAAATTTTACACATTGCAATTTTGCCAAAATTCAGAAACAGAGGTTTTGCTTTAAACTTAATGAAAGAGCTTGAAAAATTGTTAAATATCAACAAAAAATCACTAAAAATATTCTTAGAGGTAAGCTTCTCTAATAAATTTGCTATTAAACTTTATGAAAAATTAGGCTATAAAGCCTACAATGAAAGAAAAAACTATTACCGGAGTAAGTCTATAAACGCTCCAAATACGCAAGACGCAATTTTGTTTGCAAAATCCCTTAATGCCATCAAATAAGAAATTTTATATTAGAACATTTGGTTGTCAGATGAATGTTTATGATTCTGATAAAATGAAAGATATTTTTCTTTCTCATAATATCAATCAAACAGATGACTTTCAAAATGCAGACTATGTAGTTTTAAATACTTGCCACATCCGTGAAAAGGCAACAGAAAAAACATTTTCAGATTTAGGAAAAATTCATAAAAAAGGAAAAGAAGACCAAAAAGTTATTGTTGCCGGTTGTGTAGCTCAAGCTGAAGGTGAATTAATTCAAAAAAGGGCACCCTACGTGGACTTAGTGATCGGACCACAATCCATTCAGTCATTAAATAAATTTTTAGATAAAAATAATTTACCTAAGACATCTATCACTGAATTTGATGTGAATGAAAAATTTGACACGCTCAATCTTATTAAAACGAATACATCGAATAAATCTGCATTTGTGACTATCCAAGAAGGATGTGATAAGTTTTGTCATTTCTGCGTTGTTCCTTATACAAGAGGATCAGAATATTCAAGAACAGTTAAGGAAATCTCTGATGAGGTTAAATCTTTAATTGATCAGGGGGTGGTGGAATTCACACTTCTAGGTCAAAATGTTAACGCCTATCATGGTTTAGACACTCAAGGTCAATCAAATAATCTAGCATCTCTTATTAACAGTATTAGTTTAATAGATGGAGTTGAAAGAATTACCTATTCTACAAGTCACCCTGTGAATATGACTGATGACCTAATTTCCCTTCATGGTGAAAACTCTAAACTTATGCCCTATCTTCATCTTCCTGTTCAATCAGGTTCTGACAAAGTTTTAAAATTAATGAATAGAAAACATACAAGGGATTATTATTTTGAAATCATCGAAAAGGTTAGAAAAGTAAAACCCGATATAGCTCTTTCCTCGGACTTTATTATTGGTTTTCCTGGAGAAACAGACAAAGACTTTGAAGACACAATCGATCTAATTGAAAGGGTTAAATACATGAATTCTTATTCTTTTAAGTACAGCCCAAGACCAGGTACACCTGCGGCTGATCGTGAAGAAATAGATGAAGCAATTCTCAATGAGCGTTTAAAGATCACACAAGATTTACTCAATGAACAACAAATTGAATACAACAACCAGTTTGTAAAAAAGACAGTGCAAGTATTAATTGATGGTGCTGGTAAACACACGGGACAAATCAAAGGCAAGTCACAATTTAATCAAAGTGTAGCCCTGCAGGGAGAAAAAGAAATAATTGGCCAAATAATTCCTGTGCAAATCAAAGAGGTTTTAACACACTCATTATTAGGAGAAAAAATTTAGTTGAGTCCTGTAAATATTTCTTCCCATCAAAAACAACTTGAGTTTGAGGATAATCAATTTCTATCAAGCCTATTTGGTTACCACGATAAAAATTTAAAGGTCTTAGAGAATAAATTTAAAGTAAAGCTATACACTAGAGGCAACCTTTTATCTATAAAAGGTAATAGAGATCCAGTTGAAAAAGCCTACTTTATTATTCAAGGCTTATATCAAAAATTAAAAAACAATGATATTTCTGCAGAAGAAATAGAAAACAATATTGATTTAGCAAAACCTACATATATCAAAGAACAAATCGAACAAGATCAGAAATTTCAAATCAATACAAAATTAAAAACAATTTATCCCAAGACTAAAAACCAAGAGCTCTTTTTAAAAGAAATGAGATCAAAAGATGTCGTTTTTGCTGTTGGTCCAGCGGGAACAGGAAAAACTTACTTAGCTGTTGCATATGCAGTTAGTCTTTTTGTAGAAGGAAAAATTAATCGATTAATATTATCAAGACCAGCAGTTGAAGCGGGTGAACGATTAGGTTTTTTACCTGGAGATATGAAAGAGAAAATTGACCCCTATTTACGACCACTTTACGATGCCTTGTATGAGATGATGCCAGGTGAGGAAATTGACCGAAAAATGGTAAATAATTTAATAGAAATAGCTCCTCTTGCCTTTATGAGAGGAAGAACATTAAATAAATCTTTTATAATTTTAGATGAAGCACAAAACACCTTATCGACACAGATGAAAATGTTCTTAACTAGATTAGGACAAAACTCAAAAATGGTTATCACGGGAGATTTAAGTCAAAAAGATTTACCCGATAATGCAAAAAGTGGAATGCAGGATGCAATGGAAAAATTAGAAAAAGTTAAAGACATCGGGTTTGTTCATTTAAATAGTAGTGATGTATGCAGACACACACTAGTAGAAAAAATAATTAATGCTTACGATAAGTAATTTTGAGGATTAGTAATAAAAAATTTGTGATTGAGATAATTGGAGACAAGAATTTAGAGCAATTTCTAAAATCTTCCAAAGAAAAGTTAAAAAAGTTGTCAGAATATTTTCAAACAATCCACCAAGCTGATCATCAAACACAACTGACAATAAAAATAGTTTCTAATGAAGAAATCAAAAGCATGAATAAAAAATTTAAAAATAAAAATAAAATAACTGATGTATTGTCTTTTCCTGACGGAGACTTTTCTGGTGATATTGCTATTGCAGATAGTTATATTTTAAATCGCAATAAAAAAATTAATGAACAAAATTTCTTTATGCTAGTGAGTCATGGATTACATCATTTATTTGGTTATCATCATTACGATAAACAATCGAGAAGTAATATGAGATTTTTAGAAAACACACTGATGAAACTATTAGGTTTAAAAAAAGTACATGAAAATTAAAAAAAATTTAGCGATAAAATTAGTCAAAGAACTGATTCAAGACGAGAATTTTAAAAAAGATATTATTGATCTTATCTCAGCGACTTCAGATAGTTCAGGTATTGCCAAGAATGAAGAAAAAAAAATCTTTAATAATCTTTTAAAGGTACACAAAAAAACTGTTGATGATGTAATGGTTCCAAGAGGTGAAATAATTTTTATTGATCAAAATATTGATAAAGAAAACATCATTAAAATTATCAATAAAGAAGCTCACTCAAGAATGCCAGTCGTAAAAAAGGACTTAGAACATTGCTTGGGAATGGTTCATATCAAGGATTTATTCAAGAAAATCAACAATAAGTCTTTTAATATCAAGAGTTTGTTAAGAGAGGTCATTTATATTCCCTCCGCTACACCTGTTTTTAATCTTCTTCAAAAAATGAAAAAACAAAACATCCATTTAGCAATTGTCATGGATGAATTTAATAGTGTTACTGGTTTGGTTACCATCGAAGACTTAGTGGAAGAAATAGTAGGTGAGATTGAAGACGAACACGATAAGGATGAAGCACCGATGTTTCGACAAAAAAACAATAATATAATTATGGATGCCGCAATGCTTGTTGATGATTTTGAAAGAGAATTTGATGTCAATATCCCAGATGATTTAAAAGAGGATGTAGGAACTATAGGCGGTATCATATTTAATATAGCTGGTCGTATACCAAAGAAAAAAGAAAAATTTACAATAAATAAAAAATTATCTTTCACCATTCACAAGGTATCAACAAGAAAAATTCTTGAAGTTGTGGTTAGTGGTGTCAAATCTCAATAATCTACTGCCCTATCTCTCTAGGCCAATAAACTTAATAATTATTTTTTCTATTGTTTATGTATTTTCTCTTCCTCCATTTGGAGTATCTATTTTCTATTACATATCATTTTCAATCATTTTTTATAATATTCTAACTAATAATAATTTTTCAAAAAAAAATATATTTTATTTTTTCTTATTTACTCAAATAATTACATTAAGTTGGATTACACAGTCCTTTTATTCAGGAGGTTTTGGATATTTATTCTTAGGTATTATTTTAGTTAGCGCACTTTCTTTATTTATTGCATTCTTACATTATTCAGCAACAATTCTAATCTTAGTTACATTTAAAAAAAAATTACTACAGATTTTCTTATTACCACTAGGTTTATCTATAGTAGAAATACTAAAGGAATTTATTTTCGGAGGCTTCCCTTGGAATCCTAGTGCAATCATATATTACAAAAATATTTGGATCTTAAAATCACTACCATTTTTAGGCGTTTATGGTTTGGGATTAGTTGTCCATTTGATTGTGGGTTTAATTATTTATTTTCTTTATTACAAAAAAAAAGTTGTAATTTTTAGTTTGTCATCAGTACTTGTTTTAATTTATGCATTTGGTTTTTTTGAAAATAATACTGAGAGAAAAACAAACAATGAAACTCTAAACATTCTTTTAATTCAACCTAATCTCTATGAGTCATTAGTAGAATTTGACGTTCTAAGAAACCTTGAAATATATGAAAAATTAACCTTAGAAGCTCTTACAAATTCTCCAAAAGTAGATTTAATTATTTGGCCTGAAGGCTCATTGCCAATTGATTTAAATAACAGGGACGGACTTCTTAGTAGATTATCCTCTTTAATTAACGAGGATCAAAAAATAATAGTTGGGTCGAGCGCTATTGAGGAAAACCAATTATTTAATCGTCTATATATCATTGATCATCAAGGAAAGACCATTGATTTTTACGATAAGCAAAAGTTGGTTCTGTTTGGAGAATACATACCCTTTGTTAAACCTATTGTAAGCAAATTTTTAAATTTAGGAATGAACTATACTCCTGGAACTAATCAAAAAATTTTAAAATTACCAAAAAATATAAATGCTGTTCCAATGATTTGTTTTGAGTCTATTTTTAATTATAAATCAATTAATACCGAGGTTTGTAATGCAGATATAGTGATACAAATTTCAAATGACTCTTGGTTTGGTAAATGGTACGGGCCACATCAACACCTCGCTAATTCTCTTTTAAGAAGTGTTGAATTCCAAAAACCTCTCATAAGATCAACTCCTTCAGGTATTACATCTGTTGTTGATTATTCTGGTAAAATTATCGAAACTATTTCAACAAACAAAAAAGGTTACCTCTATTATCA
>LUMI01000187.1_pt2 | contig 46120 bp, 50 predicted proteins | sample 729681 | NCBI WGS metagenome assembly LUMI01 (sample SAMN03860267, study PRJNA289734) | marine metagenome | biome: seawater column; feature: ocean; material: water; isolation source: Red Sea water column Station 34 - depth 10m | place: Saudi Arabia: Red Sea | collected 2011-10-15 | depth 10 m
GTACAAGTCTTCAAAAGTCCAGGAATTAGATTTTTATTACTTTCTATTTCAATTTTACTTTTTATAGACTTGTAGCTAGTTGTTTTTATATTTAAATTATTAATAAAATTTTTCTCTAATAATCTATTTTGAATTACTTTATTAATCTCAGGTTTAGGATAAACTTTTTTTTGTTTATTTATTTTATCCAGTGTTTCAAAAGGAATATTTTCAAACTCAAAAGTAACTAAATCAACTTTATTTACAAATTCTTCAATACATTTTAAATCTTTATAATCTCCAAAGATAAAATCATCACAATAATTTTTTACTGGCGCATCTTTATCGTCACAAAAAATTATAGTTTTAATATCTAGCTTTTTGGCAGCTATTGCTAATAAACTACCTAATTGACCTCCGCCTAATATTCCAAGATTAACTTTGGTCATTTATTTAGGCTTTTTTTTTACAGATTTAGTTTGTTTTGTCTTCCAATTATTAAGACGTTTTTTTAGTTTTTTATCTGAAAGGGAAATTATAGATGCAGATAAAAGAGCAGCATTAATTGCCCCATCAACTCCTATAGCCACCGTACCTACAGGAACTCCTTTAGGCATCTGAACAATTGATAATAAACTATCAAGACCTTTCAGTTTTTTACTTTCTATTGGTACTCCTAATACTGGTAAATTTGTTAAAGAAGCAATCATGCCCGGCAAGTGAGCCGATCCACCAGCACCAGCAATAATTACGGAAAAATTATTTTTTTCAGCACTTTTTGCAAAATCAAACATTCTTTTTGGAGTTCTGTGGGCTGAGACTATCTTAATCTCATGTTTAATTTTAAGTAATTTGAGTACGTTCACAGCATATTTCATAGTTGAATAATCAGATTGACTACCCATTACAATTGCGACTTTATGGTTTTTATTCTTAATCATCCGCATGTTTTAATATCAAAAATTTTAACACTATTATATATGTATTTATATGAATTATAAAATTGATAATCTTCAATACTGTAATTGGTCAAGAGAGGTATTTCAAATAAATAGAGAAGCAGAACTTGATGCAGTTCATGTAACAGTTGTTTATCATGAAGATTATGATGAGTTTTTAGATAGAGTAAAAGAGTGGGATAATCATTTTAAAGAAAATTCAGATTTAATTTTTCTTGGAAAAAACTTTAAGGATATTGAAAGAGCAAGAAAGGAAAATAAGACTGCTATTTTCTTTGGTTTTCAAAATTGTTCACCAATTGAGGATGACATTGGTTTAATTGAAAAAGTTCATGAAAAAGGATGTAGATTCATGCAACTTACTTACAACAATCAATCATTACTAGCTACAGGATGTTATGAAAAAACTGACAGCGGTGTTACAAATTTTGGAAAAGAAGCTATAAAAGAAATGAATAGATTAGGCATTGTAGTTGACATGTCTCATTCAGCTGAAAAAAGTACTTTCGATGCAATTGATTTAAGCAAAAAACCAATTGCCATAACTCATGCTAATCCAAATTTTTGGCATAAAGCTTTAAGAAACAAATCAAATGATCTTTTAAAAGCACTGGCAAGTAGCAATGGAATGTTAGGTTTATCATTGTATGCTCACCATCTTAAAGATAGTACAAACTGTAAACTGGAAAGTTTTTGTGAAATGGCTGCAAGAACAGTTGATATAATGGGAATAAACAATGTAGGTATAGGCTCAGACCTTTGTTTAAATCAACCTGATTCTGTTGTTGAATGGATGAGAAATGGAACATGGACAAAAACAAAAAATTTCGGAGAGGGATCAAAAAATAAACCTGGATTTCCTCAACAACCAGATTGGTTTTTGGATGCCAGAGGTTTTAAAAATCTAGAAACAGGATTAAAAAATATAGGTTTTAACAACGAGGATACAAATAAAATTTTAGGTAATAATTGGTATAATTTTTATAAAGGTATTAATTGATGAAAATTAATCTTAGAGATCCAAAGAAAATAATGAAATTATCAAAACTTGGATGTTTTCATCAATCCAAATTATCTTTCCTACGTTCATTTCTAAAAGAATTTAAAACTTGGAAATATAATAGAGATTTATTTGATTTGGATGAAAATGGATTTGGAAGAGCAGTTTATTCATTTAGCAAAAACAAAAGAATTTATTCATTAATATGTTTTGCTAATAAAATAGATGACAAAGAAAGATCTGATAGAGTTATCGCAACGAAATGGGACGCAGCATTTACTTTACACGATGGTATTCCTAGTAAAAATGATTTAGATCGCTTAAGTGAAAATGTTCCTAAACAAGAAGTTGGTAGAATGTCTTACAAAGAACTAACTTTATCAAGAGCAAACAAATCAGTAAGAATTTTTGACCACGTGGTTGATAGTCTTTCGAATGGAAGACAACCAGATAAGTCCAAAATTTCAGAAGTTGGTTATTTATATAGAACAACAGCTGTTTATGGCTCAGGAAAATTTGGTTTAGCTGATCGCTTTAGAATTAAAAATAGAAATGAAATTTTTGGTCCATTTAGATTGGAAATGATGTTAGTTTACTTAGTAAGACAATTTACATTTGACCAAGTTAATCATATTGCAAAATATAAAAATCCAAAAAAAGCTATAAAGTTAGATAATGATATTTGTAGAAATTTAGGAATTGGGAACTCAACAGGTTTAGGTATGGCACCTTTTATTGTAAATCATCCAACGCTATTAAATAATTGGATAGCTGCAAGAGAAAACGTACTAAAAAAAATTAGAGAGATCAAAGTAGTTGAAAAAAAAAGTGAGGATATCTTTAAAAATTGTCTCAAAAAATCTTTGAAAAATATATCTTCATGGACAACTGACAGTGAGTTTCAAAAGAAAAAAATTTTAAGTTTAAATGAGGATTTAATAAAATTTACAAAATTTTTAGACGAGAATTCTTTATTTCAAAATCAATATCCTTTCAATGAGATTTACTTATGGAGCGAGAAAAACCTCAAAGATGAGTGTATCGAATATATTGTTTCGATGATGATGGAACCTTTTGATGAAATTGTTGAGCCATATGTTTATAAAATGAGCTCTGAAGAAGATAAGTTTTTTACAATACCAGCAAGTCGTACTATTCATGATTTAAGAAGAATTTTAGAAGAAAAATATTCCGATATACTTAAAATTGACTTCTCAAAAAAAGAGAGCAATCAAAATTTTTGGTTCATATCTAAAAATAAAGAGGAGCCAAGGCTTGCTGATAGATTTCATGATAATGGTTCTGAATTAGAACAGCCCTTAGCAATAGCCAGAGATATTAATGAATTATATTCAAGAATTTCTAATGTGAAAAATAGTTTAAAGGTTGGTAAATTTCTTTTAGAAAATAATGATCTTAGACATGTAGTGAGAAGAGCATTTATAATTGAAAAATTTCCTTACGCAGAGATACAGGATAACACAATTGGATCAGAATTAGTTGCAATTGACATGTTAAGACTTAAATTGTCTTTTTTTGGCGCAGTTAAATTTGATCCACGATCTGATAAATGGTTGAGAATTTCCATGTTTCAAGGCGCGCCTCTTCCAGAGGATTTAAATTCTTTTAATGATCATTGGGTTTATAATTCTTTAAATTGATGAGAAGTTTAAGTGAAATAGATACAATTGTTAAAAGAGCTAGCAAGGGCGTCGGTTATAGCTGGGGAATTGCAGAAGAGGTTGGAAAAAATATTAAACTATTAGAAACTTATGGTTTATCTGGTTTAAAAAACTTAAATGATTATTTTAACTCATTAAAATCAAAAAAATTTCAACACCTTACTCACATATCTAACGAAAATCAGTCTAAAATACCTTATTGTCCAATTATAGCTGGTACAAGTTTTCTAGATCAAATCGATGAGCTTAAAGATTTGGTTAATATTAAAATTGAAAATATGTCTTATCCAATTTTATTTTTACCCTTTTTAAGTAGAGCTTCAGAAATAGTTGGACAAAAAATATCACTTAAAATTGATGAAAAAATTTTTTTATTAAATTTTAATCAAAATATATATTCAAATTATTTTGCTAATGAAATATTAAAACATGCAGATTTAATTCAAATTTCTTTTATCAAAAATTCAAATACATTTGATCAAAATGAATGGGATAATTTATATAAGTTATCAACAAATACCTTTGTTGAAGAAACAGATGAGCTTAAAAAAAGTGCAGCAGGTGCCGGATTAACGGATAATGATTAAAAAATCTTTTATAAAACCTGATAAAAATGATCCAATTGAGGAATTAAACAATGTTTGTGAGGAATGTAAAAAAGAAGACGAAAGTGTAAGGCAAAATTTAATTCTAACAGGTTTTAAATTATGTAAGTCCTGCAGAACTTCAAAAACTATATTTCCAATTTAAGTAATATTCCCAGCTGGAAGTACATTCATTTTACTCATTACAAAAGAGACTGATAAAAAAGCAATAATTAAAAAGGATAAAAATATTATACCAAACGATTTAAAATTTGATTTCAGGTTAAGCACCTGTTTCATAGAGATAATTAAAGATGCAAATATCCAAAATTGCGTTAAAAAAATTATAGGAAATACCATTTCAGGAACTACAGCAAAAAACCTGAGCAAGCCAGGTGCATGCGCGTATCCCACTCCAACTAGAATATTTTTGAATGAAGCTTTAGTGTTTTTATCAGGAAATAGTTTGACACCAATGACGTAAATTAAAATTGACCAAAAGAACCAAGCAAAGATTGCTGTAATCCCCGAAACTCCTATTGATGTTTTGATAACTGTGTTCGCTGCAATTGCACCAGCTACCCCATCTAATATCATAATTAAACCAGCAAAATAAATTCCAGCCTCACCAAAATATCTGCTGTTAGTATATAAAGATTTATCTAATTTAATTGATTTGAAAATTATATCTAAAAAAAAAGCAAACATATTATTTTTTATTTCGTTTTTTTTGTGCCTTGTAAGACACCAAAAGTGGAAAAAGTATTAAAACAATTGTTATGATTATGCAAACACCAATTAAAAATAATTTGGTCATTCTTATGGGGGGATAAAATCCCCCCAAAAATTATTTAGCCTTTTACAACTTCTCTGGTATTTGCATGGTAAGATTCAGTAAAAGGTATATCTACAACCACTGCATCCACAGGTTTCCCTGGTTTTAAAGAATATTTTCTTGGTAAATGCACTTTATACCTGGTTCCTACTCTACCTTTTGGAAAACCATTTGCATTTTTTGTTCCATCGTACGGCACATATCCCATCGCTATATTTGTTCCCTTTTCAGGATGATACCAAGGAGATGTTACAAAACCAACTGGCTTACCTCCACTAGCTTTTGAAATTAACCAAAAATCTGGAGCATATTCAGTTATCGGTTTACCACCAAGTTCTAAACCAACCAACTGAAGTTTATAAGGTTTCTTACCAGACTTAAGTTGAGATTTCATTTTTTCTAATGCAGCTTTACCAATATAATTAGCTTTCTTTTTCCACTCACCTTTTCCTGAAAGTGAAACCTGATAACCAAGATTACACTGAAAAGGATTGTGCTCATGATCTAGATCTTGACCCCAAGATAAAATTCCTGCTTGGATTCTTCTGTGGTGTGCTGGAGCGATTACTCTTAATTTATGTTTTTTTCCAGCTTTAAGAACAGCATTCCACATATCATCAGCGTATTTAGTTGCATTCTTTAAATATATTTCATAACCAGCTTCTCCAGAGAAACCTGATTGAGAAATAATGCATTCTCTTCCACCAACTCTGGCTTTTGCTAATCCATAATATGGCATGTTATCTAAATCCACTTGTCTTCCTATTAAATCTTTCATTAAAGCTTTAGATTTAGGTCCTTGTATTTGAACCGGACATGCATCTATTTCATCTATTTCGCACTTAAACTTTTTGTTAGCATTAACTCCTTGGAGGTACAATCCAATATCACTATCAGACAAACTAAACCAAAATTCATCTTTTGCTACTCTTAACAATATAGGATCATTTAAAACTCCACCTTTATAGTTACAAAGAATTACATACCTTGCTCTCATTGGAGAAATTTTAGTTGCGTCTCTAGTAATTACATAGTTAACAAATTTTTCAGCATCTCTACCTTTAACTCTAATTTGTCTTTCAACTGCAACATTCCACATTGTTACATCATTTTTAATTGATTTATATTCTACCATTGCTCCGTTTTTGCCCTTTACATATCCTCTTGGATGGTAAATACGATTATAAACTGTTGCTCTCCAACATCCTGCTCTCATTGATAAATGCCAGTAGGGTGATTTTCTCACTCTTGTCGATATTAATAATTCAACTTTTGTTGGACCGCTTTGTCTTAAATTATATGGAACATGTCGATCTGATTGATTTACAGATGTTTCATGCTTTAGTCTTGAATAATCAAACTCTTTAGACATATTTATTCTCCTTCAACCACTTGTTAGTTTCCTTCAAGCCGCCGAATGTATAAATGTGAAAAAAATCGGTGTGCATTTTTAATTTCTCAATTAATTCATTTGGGTCTTTAGGTTTTAATAAATCCAACGCCTTACTAAAATTAGATTTAAGAAAATTTAAGGAATTTTTTGCTCCAACAATATTCGCAAATTTAATTAAGCTTGATATTTTTAGAGGTCCAGTAATTCCAACATGCACTGGCACGCTTTGTTTAGAAATAAAATCTACGATTGGCTGAGGATCTAATAACCATTGGGTTACGATATAATCAGCATAAGGCTTTTTATCTATCATAGCTTTTTCTAAATCTGAATCGGATATATCAGGACTCCCCTCAGGATGTCCAGCAATTCCTATCTTCATCTTCTCAAAATAACCAGTCTCTAAAAGTTGAAACGAGCTATCAAATTTTCCTGCTGGCTCACGACCCCCACCTATAACCAAAACTTGCTTTACGCCCCCGTCCTTGCACATGGACACATATTCTTTAAGTTGATTATTATTTTCAATTGATCTTGCTGGAAAGTGAGGGATTGGATTATACCCTTTTTTTACAAGATTTATTGCTTGCTGAGCTGTCTCTTTATAATCTCCTCCAGGTAGCATTGTAATATAAACATCTTTAAGATTAGGTAAGGTTCCTAGGTCTGTTTTGGGACCAATTTCAACAGAAAATTTCATATCTGGATATTTATTTATTTTGAAATTTCTGTCTATAAAAATCGCTTGATATGCGTTAAGAAAACTATCTTTTTGTGCCTCGGTGTTTTTGAATTCTTCGGCCGTATTCTTGAGTAATTCTATCAAAAATTATCGCCAAAGCCACGATTGCAAGTCCATTAAACAAACCTAATGCTAAATATTGGTTTGATATAGCTCTTAAAATTGGAACTCCAAGTCCTTTTACCCCGATCATAGAAGCTATTACAACCATAGCTAATGCCATCATTATAGTTTGGTTAACTCCAGCAAACACTGTAGGTAATGCAAGAGGTATTTGCACAGTTCTTAATTTTTGTAATTTTGTTGCACCAAAAGCTTCACTAGCTTCAATCGTTTCTTTATCCACCTCTCTAATTCCTAAGTTAGTAAGTCTTATTACGGGTGGGATTGCGTAAATACAAACTGCAATTAAACCTGGAATTTTTCCAATACCTAATAACATTAATATCGGTATTAAATATACAAAGCTTGGTATTGTTTGCATCATGTCTAAAACTGGAAGCATTGCTCTTTCAACTCTATCTGATCTTGCCATCAGAACCCCAATTGGAATACCAACCGCTATACACATAATTGTACAAACTGTAATTATAGCTACTGTTGCCATGCAATCTTTCCACATGCCGAAGTAGCCGATTAACATAAATGCAACAACACTTCCTATAACTAGCTTCCAACTTCTTGAACCCAACCATGCTAAAGCACCGAGAACTAATAAGATTATTGGCCAAGGTGTTGCTAATAATAACTTTTCTAATTTAATTAAAAAAAATAACAATGGATCGAAAAACGCTTCGATGGAGTCACCATATGATCTTGAAAAATCCCTAAAAGCAAAATCAATTCCTTTTCTCAACTCCATGAGAGAAGATCGTTCCATAACAGGAAATTTCGTTAAAAAATCCATATCAAACTTAAAGATTAACGAGCCTATAACTAAATAGGCTCGTTAATAAATTTATAAATTAAAGACCAGCTTTGATTTTTTTCTTAGCTGCTGAAGATACCCATTTACCCCAAACACCTTCATGCTGCTTTAAAAACTCAACTGCTGCATCCGAACCTTTAGCTTGGTTATCAGCCATATAAACTAACATAGAGTTCATAACGTCACCTGGATAAGTTCGCTTTTTAACATATTTCAAAGCGTCTTTTCCTCCAGTTTTTGCAAAGTTTGCAGTAACGATAGAGTTTACCTCTGATTTAGTCCAAGCAGTTGGTTTTGGATCTGCACAATCTTGTTCAGCTAAAGTAATACAGTTATCCCAGTTATCTCTGCTGTGAAACTTCACACCAAAGTCAACTGGTATCAAACCATATTTTCCAACCATTGATGTTGGGTTCCAATAGTAACCAAACCATGGGCTACCTGAGTCAGCAGCTTTAGATATTGTTCCATCTAAACCAGCAGCTGAACCTGGATCGATTAATACCCATCCTTTTTTCTCCATTTCAAATGCTCTATAAAGGTTTGCATTAGCTAATTGACATCCCCAACCTGCAGGGCAACCAACAAAAGCTCCTTTTGAAGGATCTTCTTTTGATGGAAACCACTCTGGGTGCTCTAAGATTTCCATTGCTGTCATCCCTTTAATCTCTGGATGTTTTTCAACAGTTCCTGGAGTAATCCACCAACCTTCACCAAGACCAGTAATTGGAGCTTTGTTAGCAATGATTAATCTTTTCTCTGAAACTGCTTTTTTTAATGGTGTGTAAACAGCATTTGCCCATTGTTCTGGGTTCATGTCTGGCTCACCTTTTTCATCCATTGAAGTAAAAGTTGGCATAGTTGCACCAGGTATAAGCTCAACCTCACAACCATAACCTTTTTCAAGGATAATTTTATCTACGTTAGCCATTAACTCAGCAGAAGCCCAGTTCTGTTCAGCAATAACTAATTTTCCACATGATGCATTTGCAATTCCACTAAAAGAAGTGAAACCCAATATTACAAGTGCGGAAACGATTATGTTTTTTATTTTCATTATATTTCCCCTTAATTAATTAAAGTGGTTAATGAGAACATATTGAAAAATAAAAAGCAAATTTAACTCAACTTCGAGTTGTAGATAAATTGTTTTGCAAAGCATAATTTCTAGATGTAATCTTTATTTATGTCTAAGGAAAAATGTGACTGTCTTAAAAAATTTAGAGTTCTAGGGTATTTTTCTTTTGATGATCTATACCTAAATAGATTTTATTTCAGATTACATTCAAATTATTTTCAGAGTCATTAATTTTATTAAATTTAATTTAAATAATAAAATTATTAAGGAGGATTAATGACAAAAGATTTAATAACAAGATTAAATGAAGGACCGGTTCTTTTTGCAGAGGGATATTTATTTGCAATGGAAAGAAGAGGATATTTATCGGCAGGTGCATTTGTACCTGAAGTGGTGTTGGAGCATCCTGAAGTAGTTTCTCAATTACATAGAGAATTTATTAGAGCAGGCACTGATATTGTTCAAGCTTTTACATATTATGGTCACAGAGAAAAGCTTAGACTAATTGGTAAAGAAGATTTGCTGGAACCACTTCAAAAAAACGCTCTTCAAATTGCAAAAGACGCAAGAGATGAGTTTAAAGATTTGGATCTATTAGTTTGCGGTGATGTTGCAAATACTAATATTTACAATCCAGATGACAAAAAAAGTCATATTGAGTGTCAAAAAATGTACGAAGAGCAAGTCGGCTGGGCAAAAGAAGCAGGTGTTGACTTTATAGTAGCTGAAACAATTAATTGGACTGAAGAAATGAAGATTGCTTTAAAGGCAATAAAAGATGCAGGCATGATAGCTGTGACAAACTTCTCAATTAAAAAAGGTGACAAAACAAGAGAAGGTCATACCCCAGGTGATGCATGTAAAATTATGGAAGATTTGGGTGCAGATGTTGTTGGTCTTAATTGTTATAGAGGACCTGCAATGACAATGAAACTTTTGCCAGAAATTAGAAAAAAAGTTTCTTGTCACGTTGCTGCATTACCAGTTCCATACAGAACCACTGAGGAACAACCTGGTTTTTTAAATCAAAAAGATCCAGGATGTGATTGTATCCCAGGTGGAAATGCTTTTCCTGTAGCTTTAGATAATTTGTACTGCAATAGATTTGAAATGGCTGAATTTGCTAAAGATTGTCTGAAACAAAATATAAATCTAATTGGAATTTGCTGTGGCGCAGAACCTCATCATGTTAGAGAAATGTCTGTAGCTCTTGGCAGAAAACCAATTGCTTACAAATATTATCCTGACATGAGTAGACACTGGCTTCATGGAAAGGATAAATCATTTTTAGAGCTTAATACTAAAATGAAAGATAAATATTAATGGAAAAAAACGCCAAAGTAGTAATTATCGGTGGCGGAGTAGTTGGATGCTCAATTCTTTATCATTTATCTAAATTTGGATTAAAAGATTGTATTTTACTTGAGAGAAATGAATTAACATCAGGATCATCTTGGCATGCAGCTGGAAATGTCCATGTTATTTCCTCTGATCCAAATATCTCAAGAATGATGGCATATACTATAGGTCTTTATAAAGAGATTGAGAAAGAATCTGGGCATTCAGTTGGTTTTAAACCTAGCGGTGGTTTTTATTTAGCTTCAAATGATGTGTGGGCTGAATATTTAAAAAGAGAAAGATCTAAAGCAAGATATATGGGTTTAGATCAAGAATTTATATCTCTAGAAGAAGTTAAAAAAAAACATCCCTTAATTGATCCAAAAAAGTATTTATTAGCATTATGGGATCCAATTGATGGAGAGGTAGATCCATCTGGTGTTACTTATGCTTTTGCAAAAGCTGCAAAAGTTCATGGTGGCAAATATTATACTCATACAGTGGTGAAGGATACGAAACAAAAGCCAGATGGTTCTTGGGATGTTTTTACGGACAAAGGAAATATCAATGCAGAAATCGTTATTAATGCTGGAGGATTATGGGCTAGAGAAGTTGGGCATCTAGCAGGTGTAGATCTTCCTGTTCAGCCAATGGAGCATCACTATTTAATTACTGAGACAATTCCAGAAATAGAGGCAATGGGTGATCAAAGATTGCCTATTGGAACAGATTTTGAAGGAAATATTTATTTTCGACAAGAAGCAAAAGGAATGTTGTTGGGAACTTATGAACCTAAATCAACACCATGGAAAGTGGAGGGCACTCCAATGAATTTTGGCCATGAACTTTTAGAGCCAAAATTAGAAAACATTCAAGATAGATTAGCAATTGGTTTTAAAAGAATGCCTGCTTTAGAAAGAGCTGGTATTAAAAATATTGTAAATGGACCTTTTACTTTTGGGCCAGATGGTAGTCCATTAATTGGACCAGTTCCTGGTATGAAAAATTATTGGGTAGCGGTTGGAGTTATGGCAGGATTTTGCCAAGGTGGTGGAGTTGGCAAATGTATAGCAGAGTGGATTATAGATGGCGAACCATCAATTGATGTATGGGCTATGGATGTTGCAAGATTTGGAGAATATGCAACACCTCAATATGGAACAATAAAATCTTCTGAAAATTATGAGAGAAGATTTATTATGACTTTTCCTAATGAAACTTTACCAAAAGGTAGAAAACAAAAAACCACAGCCCTATACGATCGTTTTGTTAATCAAGGTGCAGTTATGGGAGACGGTTTTGGTTTAGAAAGTGTATTGTGGTTTGCTAATGATAAAAAAGATGCATATGAGGAACCAACAATAAAAAGATCAAGATCACATAATTATGTATCCAAGGAAGTAATAAATGTTAGAGAAAATGTTGGGGTGATGGAACTTGCGAATTTTTCAAAACACGAATTTAAAGGGCCAGACGCCAAAAAATTTCTTGATTACGTAATGGCTGGAAAGCTGCCAAAACCTGGAAGAATTTCCTTAAGTCCAATGCTTACTAGGAAAGGAAAATTATATGGTGATTTAACAGTTGCTTGCATGGATGATAATGAATTTATGATATTTGGATCTGGTGCAGCTCAAGAGATGCATAGAAGATGGTTTGAAAGCCATATTGGCAAGTTTAATTTAGAATATAAAAATAGATCTGATGATTTTCATGGACTAGCTATTTCAGGTCCAAAATCGAGGGAAGTACTGCAAAAAGTTGTAAGAGATAATGTATCTAATGAAAAATTTAAATTCAGAGACTCTAGAAGAATGTATGTTGCAGGAGTGCCAGCTATAGTCAATAGAATTTCCTTTACGGGAGAACTGGGTTACGAAATATATGTTGCTCCTCACTATCAAATAAAATTGTATGAAGAATTAACTGAGGCTGGAAAAGAATTTAATATTAAACCATTTGGCTTAAGAGCTTTAATGTCGATGAGATTAGAAAAAAATTGGGGTGCATGGACATTAGACTACAGGCCCGATTTTACAGCCAAAGAAACAGGATTAGATGCGTTTATTAATTGGGATAAAGAGTTTATTGGAAAAAAATATGCAAAAGAAGATAACAGCTCAAACAAACTTACACCTATGGTAGTTGAGACAAACGAAATCGATGTAACTTATAATGAAGCCGTATTAAAAGATGATAAGGCGATAGGATATGTAACTTCAGGGGGTTTTGCCCATTTTGTAAATAAAAGTGTTGCTTTTAGTTATTTAGATACAAATAAATTAAATTCAGGAAAAGGAATTCAAGTAGAAATTAATGGAGACTTATTTAATTGCAATTTAATTAAAGAACCGCTTTATGATCCAAGTGGATCAAAAATGAGAAGTTAAATGATTTCTGATGAAGATAAAATAATGATGGAGACCCTTTATTGGTGGGGCATTCCAACTTTATTTAGATGCAAAAATGATCCAGATCCTAAAAATTGTGATATTGCGTTAGTAGGCATTCCCCATAGTACTGGAAACGGAACTACAGAAAGAGACCAACACTTAGGTCCAAGAGCAGTAAGAAATATATCTGCAATGTTAAGAAGATCACATTTTGATTATAAAATTGATCCTTGGAAAACAAATAAAATTCACGATCTTGGAGATGTTCCATTACCGGAGGCAAATGATAATGAGAAATGTATAGAGAGAATTTCTAAATTTTATGACTTTATTGAACAGGCAGAAAAACCAGTTGTTTCTATTGGAGGAGATCACTCAATTACTGGAGGAATAATTCAAAGCTTAGCAAAAAAAAATTCAAAGTTAACCAAAGGTAAAAAAATTACTTTAGTGCATTTTGATGCTCACACTGATTGTTTTGAGAAACTAGATCATTTTTTAGGCGCAAAAAAATCAGCAGCTCACTGGGCTTCATATTTAGTCAAACAAGGTAACGTTGATCCCCATACAAGTACACAAATTGGCATTAGGGGAAATCCAAGGACTTTAGATTGGCTTCAGGCAAGTTACGACGTTGGATATCAAGTGATTACAATGGATGAATTTAGATCTCTTGGACAAAAAAAATGTTCTGAAATGATAATAGATAAATTTGGTGATAATCCAATTTATATTACTTTTGATTTAGACTGTTTGGATCCTAGTGTCGCCCCAGGTGTTGCCAATATAGAGCCAGCTTATAATGGTTTTAATATGGATGAAGTTAGAAAACTTTTACAAAGTTTAAAAGGTAAAAATGTAATAGGTGGGGATGTAGTTTGCTTAATGCCGACAAAAGATAGTCCAAATCAAATTACAGCAATGGTTGCTGCTTCAGTGATGTTTGAAATAATTTGTTTAATCTCAATTAATTTAGGAAAAAAATAACTATGTCTCAAAAAGATGTCGGTAACAAAGTACCCATATATAAATTAAAAAAAACAGATGAAGTTATGAAATATTACGATGAATGGGGAGAAGGAAATAAATATGACAAAGATATGGTTGATTGGAATTATACTGGTCCAAAAGAAACAACCGAAGTTTATATAAAGTACGAGAAAAATAAAAATTCAAAAATTTATGATGCTGGATGCGGCACAGGTTTAGTAGGTGTTGAACTGAAAAAGCATGGTTTTTCTAATTTTTATGGAGCAGATTTATCACAAAAACTTTTAGACTTAGTACCAAAAGGTCTTTATCACAAATTAGATAAAGTTGATTTAAATAAGCCCATTAATGAAAAAGACAATTCTTTTGATGCTGTAATGTGTGTGGGTACTTTCACTTTCGGTCACGTTAAACCGCCTGCTTTAGATGAATTTATAAGAATTACAAAAGATAAAGGGTTAATTTGTTTCACGATAAATGAGGGAATTCACGAAGAATATGGTTTTGATAAAAAAATTGATCAACTAAACAAAGATAATAAATGGAAAGAGATTGAATTTTTCAAATCAGATTATATTGCCAGTAAGGACGTAAACGCTTGGCTTGGGTTGTATGAAGTGATAAAATAAGTCATGTCTGATATTTATAATATTATAAATAAAGAAAAACTTGATATTGTAAGTAAGCCCATTAAAGACGCTCACGGACTTCCAAATGAGTGTTACACTAGTAAAGAATATACTTTAATTGAGAGAAAAAAGTTATTTGAAGATAAATGGATGGTAATAGGGGTTGCAAGCTCTTTACCAAATGTTGGAGACGCAAAACCAGTAGATATTCTAGGTATGCCAATACTTCTTGTTAGAGGTAAAGATAAAAAAATAAGAGTCTTCCATAATGTTTGTAGCCATAGAGGACTTAAATTAGTAACCAAACCAGGAAATATTAAAAACGTTATTAGATGTCCTTATCATTCTTGGTCTTATAATTTTGATGGTGAATTAGTTGCAACACCACATATTGGTGGCATGAATATCCACCAAACAAAAGATTTTGAAAGATCTAAAAGTAATCTTAAAGAAATACGATCATATATTTGGCTAGATTTAATAATGATTAATATAAATAATAATGAAATGTCTTTTGAAGAATATATCAAACCTCTCAGTGATCGATGGGAGGAATTTTGGCCAATCAAAGATAGAGAGCTCATTAACCACTCAAATGACTTTGGATATTTTAAATTAAATGCAAATTGTAATTGGAAGTTTGCAATTGAAAATTATTGTGAAAGCTATCATTTGCCATGGGTACATCCAGGCTTAAATTCATATTCTAAAATAGAAGATCATTATCATATTCAAGGGTTGCCAAATCGTTTTGCGGGACAAGGAACAGTTGTTTATAATCCAAGATTTGAGGGAAAAGAAAAATTTCCGTGTTTTCCTAATTGGCCAAAAAATAAAGAAAACATTGCAGAGTATGTAGCTTTATTTCCAAACGTAATGCTAGGTATTCATAAAGATCATTATTACGCTTATTGGTTAGAACCAATTAATCATGAATTCACACTTGAACATATGGAATTGTATTATGTTGGAGAAGAAGCAGCTAATTCAAAAAAATTCGAGTCATTAAGAAAACAAAACCATAAACAATGGGAAGATATTCAAAAGGAAGATGTTGATATTATACAAGGTATGCAAATTGGAAGAAATTCGCCAGTTTATAATGGTGGTAATTTTTCTCCAGTTATGGATAATCCAACTCATCATTTTCATAAATGGGTAGCACAAAATTTAATTTAAAATGAAATTTAAAAGAAAAATTGCTCCAGAAATAAAATCCTCACCAAAGTTTATTACAAAAAAAAGATTAAGAGAGGATGAAATTAATTTTAGTAAATTAAGATCGTATCGACTAGATCGAGTTAAAAAAGAACTTGAAAAAAATAATTTAGAAGCTTGCATATTGTTTGATCCAGTGAATGTTCGTTATGCATTGGATACAGTTAATATGAGTGTTTATAATATGCATAATCTGACTAGATATTGTTTTGTACCGGTTGATGGACCTACAATCTTATATGAATATTTTAACTGTGAAATTTTATCCAAACATTTAAATTTAATAGATGAAATTAGACCTGCAATAACTTGGGATTATTTTAGTAATGGCGATCAAGCAAATGCACAATTAAAAAAATGGGTAAATGAAATTGAAGATCTCTCAAAAAATTATTTTAAAAGTAAAAAAGTTGCCATTGACGTTTTAAATGGACCAGCAGTAACAGCATTAAATAATTCAGGGATACAAGTTGTAGATGCTAAACTTATTTTAGAACAAGCAAGAGTAATAAAATCAGCTGAGGAATTGAAATGTATGAAAGCAGCTCTAGAAGTTGCAGAAATAGGAGTTGCTAAAATGAGGGAAGAGATGAAAGCTGGTATGACAGAGGATGAGCTTTGGTCTATTTTACATAAAACAAATATTGAACATGGAGGAGAATGGATTGAATGTAGAATTCTTTCATCTGGCGAAAGAACTAATCCATGGATGCAAGAGAGTAGTAATAAAGTAATTCAAAATGGTGAAATTGTATCTTTTGATACCGACATGGTTGGTCCCTATGGATATTGTGCAGATATATCGAGAGCTTTTGTTGTTGGACATAAATTTAATGATGAACAAAAAAAACTTTATTCAATGGCGATCGATCAAATAGATCATAATTTTCGATTAATTAAACCTGGAATGACATTTAAAGAATTTGTAAAAAAATCGTGGGTGCTTCCAGAAGAGTATTATGGAAATAGATATTCATGTATGGTTCATGGAATTGGCTTATGTGATGAGTGGCCACAAATAAAATATCCAACTGATGGAGGCGAACAAGGTGGATCTTTTGAAAAAAATATGACAATTACCCTTGAAAGTTATATTGGAAAAGTTGGTGGCAAAGAAGGTGTTAAACTCGAACAACAATATCTAGTCGGCCAAAATGGTTTAGAGCTGATGTCACATCATCCTTTAGAAAAAATCTAATGAAAATTATTTTAGTAATGGGTTTACCTGGTGCTGGCAAAACAACATTAGCAAATGAACTTGCTCCAATGATTAATGCAAAACGATTAAATGCTGACGAAGTTAGGAAGGCAGCTGATGATTGGGATTTTTCTGAAGAGGGAAGAAAAAGACAAGCAAAGAGAGTATGGGTTGATACAATAAAAGAGGGAAGATTCGACGATACTAATAAAATGTTTGTTAAACCTGATAAATTTGACTTCCATGTAACCTCTCAGGATGCCAAAAATTGGGCACCAAAAATATTTAAAGATTTAAAAAAATAAACTAAAAAGATAATAAAAAAATTAATAAGTTTTAAAATGAATTCTATTGTGAGTAAACCAAGTTATACGCTAATTTTGTTATTAGTTTATTTCTCTTTAATTATTCATTCAAAAGCAGAGACATTTACTTCAGATAAAACATTTGATTCTGAAAATGCAGCTGGCAACGTGCAGCAAAAATTTAATGATACTGATTTAACTTTGACAATATCAGAAAATGAGACACTAGGTACTTTATCAATGACAAAACCAGCACATGTTAATGAAAAAGCAAGATCTACTGTAATTGTTGAGTCTGGTGCATCTATACTTGGAACCGCTAATGCTGTTGCAGGAGATGATACTGATGGGTTAACAGTTACAAATTCAGGAACAATCCGAGCTAATAATTCAAAAGGTATAAATTTATTAGATTCGATTAATGCTACAATTACAAATAATAGCGGCGGTACAATCCGAGCAAAGACGAATACAATTTCTGTTTCTAAAAGTGGAACTACACCTGACAATATTAATATTACAAATTCAGGAACAATCTATTCAACTAACGCAAGCACAAATACTATATTACTTCATTCGAACTCTACAAATAGTACTGTTACTAACAATGCAGGCGGTCACATATATAATGAAAGTACTGCTGCAACTATTACTATTGGTAAGACTACAACTTTAACAAACAGTGGAAAAATAGAGAATAAAAAAATTGATAAGGTAGCAATTACCGTTGATGGAGCAGACAGTACAGTTATATTAAAGGATAGCGGTATTATTATTGGTAAAATAAAAAATAATAAAAATAGAAACACTTTAAAGATACAACACGGAGCTGGACAAGGTTATTATTACGAAACTACTGGAACAGATTTTGAAACTTTGCAAGATTTAGATGGCAATCCAATTGTTCAAGGTTCAGCAGGTTCAGTGGGCCAGGGAGGAAATGAAATTCTTGATGAGCTCTTAGGTTACAAGTCATTAAACATCCGTAAATCATTAACAAAATATAAAAGTACAACAAACGAATCTAAAAGTAAAAAGGGTTGGGGAGAAATTAATTTTGCTTCATTTAATAGAAAACAAAATAATCAAAGTTTATCTTTAGGTTTTAACTATGCTGGTGTAGGCATAAATTTAATCAATCCATATAGTAAAGATAAAGATTTTATTTTATCAATTGAAACAAGTAAGCAAAATTTTACAAAAGATCACACAATTAATCGTTATTCAATAAGCTCAGGTTTTTATTTTCCAAATAGATCTTTATTTAATAATATTGGTAATGAAAGTTTTTTATTAGCTGGATTAACTTTACACAATAGTGATAGACAAATATTAACTAACACAACGGCCTCAGGTAGGCTTGACATTAAAGACAATTACGAAACGTATGAATTAATTGCTGGGACAAAGATTAATAATAATTATTTTATACCAAATTTAGGATTAACATTTGGTTTTTCACATACCCCCGCTCACTCAGAAAGTAATTTTTATGAATGGGATGCAAAAAATATTGGAAATTTATCTTTTTACTTTGACGATGATTATAAATTTAATTTTGGCAGCAATAATAGTATAAACTTAGGTTGGATTTTGGATCTTAGAAAAATGGTTACCGCAAAAGATCAAGACTTTGAAGTAAACAATACAGGCGCTACATATAAACAAGATGATGATTTAACTGAGGAAGTAACCTTAGCGGCCAATATAGGATATGAAAAAAAAATATCAGACCAACATTTTTTAAAATTTAATTTAGATAGCACAACCAGTACACAAGAATTAACAAGCTTTTCAGGTAATTTTTCTTATAAATTTACCTTTTAATCCGCATTAAATTTTGGATATAAAAGGCGCTTATGAAATTATTCAGTAAAGCTTTAATAATTTTAATATTTTTATTTCCAATTTCGAACGTTCTTGCAAACGTCACTCATATTGATGATCAAACTTATCAAGATGGTGGTTCTGGTTCTAATTTTTTAACTGGTATAGAATTTAATGCTGATGGAACAAAAATGTTCACAGTCTATTTAGCTGCTGATACTGGTAACAGTAATATTGATTTTATAAACGAGTATGATCTTTCAACGCCATTTGATATTTCTACATCTACTTATGCAGGTGATAGTGAGCGATGTAATTTAGCTAATGGTTGGTCAGCGGCAGCATATGAGGAAAAACCAGATACTACAGGGGATATGGCTTTTAGTAGTAATGGACTTCATATCTTTATTATTAACAGAGGTTTAAACAATGTAGATAATGATGCCTTGTGGAGATACGATTTAACTAAACCTTTTGATGTATCGACTTGTACACTGGCTCAAGAAAAAGATCCGGATGTTTCGGAAGCTCTTAATGGTTGGAGATCTGGATCTATTGAAACTTATCATAAAAGAAATCATGCACAAGGTGTAGCTATTAACCCCGATGGAACAAAAATATTTATAAGCTTCAATGCTACTCGTGATATAGCTGGAAAAAGCAGTATCAGAGAATATAGTCTTTCAACACCTTATGATATTAGCACTCTAACCCATGTTGATAGTGCAGGAATTCTTCTTCCAAATTCTGCACCTTCTAGTAATCCTGATGCTCTTTCTTTAAGCGCAGATGGAAAAAAAATATTTATAGTTTATCATGGTACAGATGGTAGTGATGCAATAGTTGAACAATATTCATTGTCATCACCATATGATACGACTGACTTTAACTTAGATGGAGCACTAAATGTAAATGATTTAGTCTCAGATAAATCTCTCACTCAAGGAAGAGCAATTGCATTTAGTGCTAAAGGTTTTAAAATGTTTGTATCCGATGATCACAATCTTGATGCATCAATAACAGAGGCAATCTATGAGTTTAATTTAGCGTGTCCTTTTAATCTTTTTGGAGGAACATGTGCTTCGATAGCAGAAGATAACGATAGAATGGGAATGGCAGAGGCCCAAATAGAGCTTGCGAATAGAACAGTGAAACTATCAACAAACTCAGCATTGAACAGACTGAAATGGATTAGAAGAAATAAAGATAAACAAAATTTATCAAATCAAAATATTAAATTAAATTTTTCAAATAATTTACTCTCATCTTTAAAAGAATTACCAATTTCATCTTTTAAAAAAATATCATCATCAGAAAACAGTAATAATAATAAAAATTATTTCTACTGGAGTGAGGGAAGTATTTCTCTTGGAAGAGTTGGAGAAACAAGTCTTTCATCAATGAAAAAAGCAAAAACAGAAGCCTTAACTTTTGGTTTTGATAAATTTACAGATGATTATAGTCTTAAAGGACTTGCCTTTAGATTTGGAGATGACAATGTTGATGTTGGAAGTTCTGGAAGTAGGTTAGATTCTAATACTTATAACATTACATATTACAGCACATCACCAGTTCAAGATGACACAAAATTGATTGATAAAATTTTTGGAATTGGAAAAATTAGATCCAATTTACTTACTATTGTAGATGGAGAAAGAATAACTGCTGATAGAACAGGAAATCAAATTTATGGAACTGTTAAACTAAAGGATGAATTTATAAAAGGTAAATTAACTCTTATTCCTTCTGGTCAGTTCGATTTTGCGCATACAATTTTAAAAGGTTATCAAGAGTCTGGCAATGCAGGTATAATTGTTAACGATCAACATGTTAGAACAAGAAATTTTAGAGCAGCTATTGCAGCAGTAGAAGATTTATCTAAAAAAAACTATTCTTTTAAAAGGCATGGAAAAATAGAGTATATAGCTGAATTAGATCGCTCATCAAACTTTAAATATACTTATGTTGAAGATAAAAGTGTAAAATTTAACGATACATTACACACAGGAGCATTACATAATTTAAATGCTGAAGTTGGTGTAGATATAATCTTTCCAGAGCACTATAGTATTTTTATAATTTACGAGAGAAACCAAGCGTTTGAAACAGGACATACTGATAACCTATATGTGGCTTTAGGGTATCTACCGCATAAAGATACTGAAATTGCATTTACTATAAATGGATCTGAAAACTTAATGTCAGAATTCGAAATTAAAAAAGATATTAACGGCTTTGATTTAATATTTAATTTAAATGATGATTTAACTCGATTTGGTGATGCTAGAGAAGCTTATATTGAACTAAATAAAGTCTTTTAATTTAAGTAATTAAGAATAAGATAATTCAAAGGAGTATCTATTTATGGGCTATAAATGGGACAATAAAAAACCAACCGCACAAATGTTAGGACGTTGGCAACCATTTCATGATGGTCACTATGCACTGTTTAAAGAAATCATTAAAAAGACTGGCCAGGTCTGTATTCAAATAAGAGATGTTCAGGGAGTAGACGATAATCCTTTTGACTTTGACACTGTTAAAAAAAAAATAGAGGAAAGATTAAATCCTGAATTTGAGGGTAGATTTAAAGTGATGTTAGTTCCCAATATAACTAATATTTGTTATGGAAGAGGAGTTGGTTATAAAATTGAAGAAATAGTTCTACCTGAGGAAATCCAAAAAATTTCAGCAACAAAAATAAGAGCTAAGATGAGGGAAGATGGCGATTTAAAATAAAATATGTATATTTTAGAGTGCCACTGCAAAAAAGTTAAAATTCAAATAAATACTAAAGACGTTCTAGAAGACTATACTAGATGTGATTGCTCATTTTGTATTAAAAGAGGGGCAGTAATGGGAGTAATTTTGATTGAGAATTTAAAAATTCTTAGTGGCGAAAATAATTTATCGCTCTATAAATTTGGCAAAAATCAAGCAAAACATTATTTTTGTTCAAGCTGTGGGATTTATACACACCATAGATCTTTTACTAGTCCTAATAAATATTGTATTAACTTAGGATGTATTGATAAGGTTGATTGTTTTAAATTGAAAACAATTCCAATTTTTGATGGTAAAAAAATTTAAATGAAAAAATTTACAACAGTTAAATTAAAAAAAATTCAAAGTGGTATCAGTTTGGTATCTATTAACGATCCTAAGACATACAATTCTTTATCATTTTATACTCTTAATTCCTTATTAGCAGTTTTTAAAATGTTGGATAAAGATAATTCAACGAAAGTTATTATTCTTGAAGGTTTAGGAAAAGGTTTTAGCGCTGGTCATAATTTAAAAGAGGTAAGAGGTTTAAAAAAAAGAGATAAATATTTAAAATTATTTAATCTTTGTTCAAAATTAATGCTTCAAATAGTTGAAGGAAGAAAACCAGTTATCGCAAAAGTTCATGGAGCGGCGTTTGCAGCAGGTTGTCAATTAGTAGCAAGTTGTGATTTAGCATTTAGTACAAAAGATGCAATTTTTGCAACACCGGGTGTAAATATTGGATTATTTTGCAGTACTCCAATGGTTGCTGTAAGTCGTAAAGTAAATAGAAAAGTAATGATGAAAATGCTTTTAACTGGTGACCCAATAAAAGCAAATTATGCACATTCACTAGCAAGATGATGACACTTAACATGATGGCAAGAGATGCCAAAGAAGGAATTTCAGCATTTATTGAAAAAAGAAAACCAAATTGGAAAAATAAATAAAATGGAAAATATTGAGACAGTTTTAAAAAATTCTAAAACAATCGCAATGATCGGTGTTAGTTCTTTAAAAAAAAAAGAAGATCCAAAAAATCTAAAAAGAAAGCCATCAACCATAGTTATGAAATATATGCAAGATTTTGGATACAAAGTAATTCCAGTAAACCCTTTTGCAAAAGATGAGATTATTCATGGAGAAAAAGTTGTCGGAGATTTAAAAGATATAAAAATTGAGGTTGATATTGTCGATGTTTTCCGTCCATCAAACGAGTCTCCCGAAATTGCAAAACAAGCAGCACAAATAGGTGCTAAAACACTCTGGTTACAATATGGGATACAGCATGAGGAAGCAAAAAAAATCGCATCTGAAAATAATATGAACTATTTTGAAAATTTATGTATTAAGCAAGAGTATCAAAAAATTTTTGAAAAAATGAATCCAGTTTTTCCAGTTCTTAAAAAATAATTGTAATAAAATGCTTAGGAAGATTTTTATTTTTTTATTTGCAATTTTCATTAGCACAAATTCAACTAGCAAAGAGATTGATAAGGCGTATTTTGGTGGAGGTTGTTTTTGGTGTATGGAGGAATCGTTTGAAAAAGTAGATGGTGTAATTGAAGTTATATCTGGGTACTCAGGGGGAACCACAACAAACCCAACTTATAAAGAGGTAACCTATGGAGATACTGGTCACTTTGAAACTGTTGAAATTATTTATGATAAATCATTAACTAATTTTGAAGAGTTATTAAAAATTTTTTGGATAAATGTTGATCCTTTTGACTCGCAAGGACAGTTTTGTGATAAAGGATATAGCTACAGATCGGTTGCTTTCTATAAGAATGATTTACAAAAAAAACAAATAATGGAAAGTCTTAAAAAGATTGAAAAGGATTTTGATAAAAAAGTAGTAACGTATGTTAGAAAATATGATAAATTTTATAAAGGTGAGGACAGTCATCAAAATTATTATCAAGAAAACTTTGTAAATTATTTATTATATAAAAAAGGATGTGGACGAGAAAAAAAGCTAGATAGTATTTGGGGAAAATGAAAAAAATATTTTTAGTTTACAGTCATTATAACGATCAATCTTTTAATGCCGCTATAAGAGATACTTTTATTAAATGTCTTAAAGAAAAAGGCCACGAAGTAGATTGTGTAGATTTGTATAAGGAAAAATTTGATCCTGTGTTTGCTGGAGAAAAACCAGACAAAGTTGTTTTAGATCATAGAGAAAGAATTGAGAAAAGTGATATTATTACAATGATAGCTCCAATCTGGAATTTTAGACTTCCAGCAATAGCAGAAGGTTGGATAGATAAAGTTCTTGCACCACCTTGGGCTTTTACTTTTAAAAAACTAGTTGGCAATTATGGATATCCGGTTGGTAATTTAAAAGGGAAAAAAGCAATTATATTTTGTACTTATGGCTCTCCTCAATTTGCTATTAGAACTTTCTTTTTAAATATGCCAACTAAACGATTGAAAAGAGGTGTTTTTAATTTATGTGGTATTTCCGATATTACTTATAAAAGATTTTTTTCAGTACCATTTGTTTCTGACGAGAAAAGAAAAAAATTTTTACAGGTCGTAACTGATACAGCTAATAAGATTTGATAATTATCTTTGATACTCAACAAATTTTTTTAAGGATTTATTTAAAAATTTTTCAAATATGATTCCAGTATTGTTATTTGGTCTTTTAGTGAAAAAAGATTTATTCATTTTAAAGTCATATGAAGGCTCAAAGAAAAATGGAATAGAAAGTCTTTTCGTTTTGTTCCATAATACTCGGTGATTAGTGGCTTTAAATTTTCCTTTGCTTAAATATTCCAATGCAAGACCAGTGTTTACAATTAACGCATTTTTATTGAATGGTACATCATACCATTTTTTATTTCGTCTATTCTGAACCTGAAGACCACCTTTCTTATCTTGATAGAGAATTGTAAAAATTCCACTATCAACATGGGTTTCACATCCAAGCGCTACACCATCTTGCTTAGATATTTCAACAGGCTTAGATTGATTTGGGTAATAATTAAATCTTAAAGTACTAAGCGTTTTTTGTCTTTTAAAAGCAACTTTTGAATTTCTAATATCAAGATTATAAATTTTAATGATACTTTTGAATAATGTTTCGCCTAAATTAAATATTTCATCATAGTAATCTTTCAAAACATTAATTGAGCTTTTACTTAAAGATTTATTTAAATTTAAATACTCAATATATTGATTATTAATTTTTGAGGCATATTTTTTTGAAACTTTCAGATCCCCAATATCCAAGCCTTCTTTACCATTAACATCGTTAGGAAAGTATCCTCTATATAAATTTTTATTAGATTTATTCCATTTCTTAGGAGCTAATTTCATTTTATTTAATTTGGTTGAAGCAAAAAAATTTTTCCCAACTGCAGTAATATCTTTAATACTTTTCTTGCTTATTCCATGTCCAACTATTTGAAAAAAACCAACATTAATGGATGCTTTTTCAATTTCTTTCAAAATTTTCATCTCTTTTTTATTTTTAAAATTTCCACTCAACAAAGCTGAAATATTAATTGTGGGTATATAATTCTTTTTCATCTTCTTACTGGAGTTTCAGTAGCAATATACTGATCTCTAACTTTTTCTCTGAAATAAATATAAACACCAGCACTTATAATACAAGCTACACCAATAAAAGTTCTTATTGATGGTATTTCATTGAATAACAAATAACCAGGTATCATTGACATAATTATCAGCGAATATTCAAATAAAGAAACGACTGATGGAGATGCAACTATATATGCTGAAAAAATGCATATAAATGCAACAGAAGCAGCAACACCAAAAAATAAAATAAATTTCCATGTATAATCAAAGTTTGAAAACCAATCTCTGAATATAAATTGCATTGTTGGATCATAACTTGAATTATTAAATTGTCCTTGTCCCATTAGTAAAAATATAACTATTAAAATTGATATAGAGATTAAATAAAAATAAAATAACTGAGTATACACATCATCTTTTACTGATGTGTATTTTGTAATAACCATAGAAGATGCATATAAAAACGCGCTTAAAACTGGAAGTAAATTTTTATACTCAAATTCTGAAAAGTTTGGATTTAGAACCACGTATACACCAATAAATCCAAATACAATTGCTGACCATCTTCTTATACCTATAAATTCCTTTAAAAAAAATTTTGCAAATATTGAAACAAAGAAAGGACTTGAAAAAAATAATGCGTTTGCTGTTGCAAGAGGCATAAAAGTTAAAGATATAAAAAATGCAGAAAAAGCTAGAAAGTGCAGGACCACTCTTAAAATTGTTAAAAAAGGATATTGAGTTTTAAGAGAAACCTTTTTTTTGGCAATTACCACAAAACAAAATAATAAAAAGGATGCAACAACATATCTACCAAAAAATATTTCATATAAAGCTGATTTTTCAAAAACAAACTTGATAAGTGCATCTTGCATAGCAAATAAAGACATTGCAATAATGACAAGTACTATACCTCTTGGATTATTATTTTGAGAGCTCATTATTTAAATTACCACTTTTTTTATTTTAAAAAATAAAATTATATGAGACTATATATCAATGGCAGAAAAAATATTTGTAAATAAAAAAGGGAGTTGTATTTGTGGAGCAATTAATTTCACAGTTAAACTTGATGAAATACCAAGAGTTTTTAACTGCCACTGCCAAGATTGTAGAAAAAAAATAGGTGGGATGATTTCAATTATTGAATTACGAGAGAATGCTATTGATATAGAGATGAGCAAATTATCAATTTATGAGCATAATGGCGGAAGTGAAAAAAAAATAAAAAAACATTTTTGTAAAAAGTGTGCTGCTCCTGTACTCACTTATGTAGAAAAATGGAATAAATATTATTTATATGCTGGATTGCTTGATGATATTACTATTTTAAAAAAAGCAATTAATATTTTTTATGAAAATTCTCATTTCCCTTTTATGGATATAGAAGATAAGAAATTAAAAGTATAAATTTTTACTTACCTTTTGTTAGAGAGTCTTTTAATTCCTTGTTTGTAATATAGCCTTTAATATTACCTTTCTTATCCACAACTTCACAATTTGCATTGGTGCAAACAACTTGTGGTAAAAATTCTTCAATAAATTGATCTTCTTGAACTTTTAAAAGGTTAGATTTATCAATACCATTAACCTTTTCTTTTGGAGTCATGATAACACTTGAACAAGTTTTCCAGCATTAAGTATTCCAATATGATCACCTAATCTTAGTGACTCGTCTAAATCATGAGTAATAAAGACAATAGTTTTTTTTAATTGTTCTTGTAAATCTAATAATTGTTTCTGCATATCACTTCTAATTAATGGGTCTAAAGCAGAAAATGCTTCATCCATTAACATAATATCAGTATCAGTTGCTAAAGCTCTTGCTAATCCAACTCTTTGCTGCATTCCACCAGATAATTGATTAGGATATTGATTCTCAAATCCACTAAGCCCAACAGCCTCAATTTTATTCATACAAATTTTTTTTCTTTCCTCGTCAGTAATACCTTGTATCTCTAGTCCATACCCGACATTTTGAATTACAGTTTTATGAGGAAATAAACCAAATCTTTGAAAAACCATGCTCATTTTATGTCTTCTAAAATCAATTAGTTTTTGTTGGCTTAAAGTCATTACATCAGTACCTTCAACTAAAATTTCACCCTCAGTTGGATCAATTAATCTATTTAAATGTCTGATCAGAGTAGATTTACCAGAGCCAGATAAACCCATACAAACAAATATTTCGCCTTCTTCAATCTTCATGGAAACATTATCCAAGCCAACTGTATGGCCAGTTTTTTCTAAAATTTCCTCTTTTGATGATCCTTCTTTAACCATTGGTAGAACTGACTTTGGATTGCTACCAAAAATTTTATAAACATTATTAATTTCAATCTTCGACATTTTCACACAATATTTAACAGCTTGAGGAGAGTGATACAAAATAAATAAATACAACTTTTAATTGAAATATAATTTTTTCAATTTATTTTAGTTAAAAATATAATAATTTTACAAACATGAGTGATAAAGATTTTAATGTTAGATGTGAATTAGCTGCTCTTTACAGAATTCTTCACATGTATGGCATGACCGATCTTGCTAATCAATGTGCCGGTGCTCGTTCAATTGAAAATAAAGATAACTCTTTTGTTCATCCTTATGGAATGTTTTATGAGGAAATAACAGCGTCATCACTTGTTAAAATTAATAAAGAGGGCAAAGCCATTGAAAATGATAATCCCTGGCTTAACGATGGATGTAATAATCTTGCAAAATGGATATTCAATGCAAGGCAAGATGTAAATTTTTATGTCCATGGACATGCAAACGATGTAATGGCAGTTGGTGGAACTAAAGAAGGATTAATGTATTTATCGCAAGCTGCAGTCTATCTTAATCATTTAATTGGATACGTAGACTATGAATTTGTTGAGGATAAAGACTATGGAAATAAATTTATGTCTTTAATAAAGCAACACGACATATTAATTACAAGGAACCATGGATATTATACTGTTGGCAAAACCGCATCTGAAGCTTTTTTTAGGGCATATTATTTAGAACAAGCATGCACAGTTCAGGTAAAAAATTTATCTATGGGATTAAAAGTACACGAAATCGACAAGCAAAAGGCAGCCTTCTTTTGGGAGAATATGGACAAATCTGATGATTATAATTATGATGGCAAAACAGAATGGGCTGCACTTTTAAGAAAACTAGATAGAGAGAAATCGAATTATAAAACTTAATGCAAAATTTTACTATTAAAAATATAACAAAGAACTCAAATTGCCTTGAAGTTCTTTGGGACGATGGAAAAAAAAGTAAATTTAATTACATGTGGTTAAGAGATAATTGCCCCACAGCTCATGATAAAGATTCACGACATAGAATGTTTAATATCCTAAAGGTATCAAACCAAATTAATCCAAAGAAATATTCTATAAATAGTGCGGGTAAATTAGAAATTGAGTGGAGTGAGGGAAATCACACAAGTTATTATGATCAAAACTGGCTGAGAGAAAATTGCTATACTATTAAAAATAATTCTCAGTATATTTCACCATACAAACTCTGGGATAATTCTCTTCAACAAAATCTTAAATCGATTGAAATTGAGCATGATGAAATAATGAATTCCGAGGCTGGCTTAGTAAAATGGTTAGAACTCCTTCATCATACAGGTATCGCGATCGTTAAAAATGCACCCGTTGAAAAAAAATCAGGTTTTAAAGTATTAAATAGGATAAGCCACACACGTGAAACTTTTTTCAAAACACCATTTGAGGTGATTAATATTCCAAAACCAAACAACTCTGCTTATACAGCTCATGCTTTGAGAAACCATATGGATTTACCATGGTTTGAAACCCCTCCAGGTTACCAGTTCTTACATTGTTTAATAAATTCAGCAGAAGGTGGAGAGTCATCAGCGGTTGATGGCTTTGCAGTTGCGGATTATCTTAGAAAAAATGAGCAAGATATATTTGATACTTTAATAAATGTTCATCTAAAGTTTAGAGATATGGATTATACGCAAGAGTCTGTTAGAAGTTATTATGCTCCTGCTGTATCGCTTACTAAAGATAAGGATTATCATGATATTAGATTTAGTGTTGCAACAATGGATGCATTAGATTGCCACCCAGATTTGATGGATAAGGTTTATAAAGCACATCATAGATTTGGTAATCTTTTGCACGATGATAAGTTTCAAATAAAGTTTAGGTTAGAACCAGGAGATATTTTTTCTTTTAATAATAGACGATTATTACATGGAAGAACCGAATATGACCCTAATTCTGGTCATCGACATTTGCAGGGATATTATATGGATAGAGATGAAATTATAGGAAGATTAAAATATTTAAAAAATAAACCTAATTCCAACCAGTAACTGTTTTTACTTCTAAAAACTCCTCAAGACCCCAAACGCCTCCCTCTCGACCATTTCCAGATTGTTTGTATCCACCAAAAGGTGTACCAGCATCAGCGCTTTTACCGTTAATATATACACAGCCAGATCTTAATTTTTTTGCAACTCTTTTTGCTTTTTCTTTATCTTCAGTTTGTAAGTAGTTTCCTAAACCATAAGAGGTATCATTTACGATTTTAATAGCTTCATCTTCAGTATCAAATGGAATAATTGATAACACTGGACCAAAAATTTCTTCTTTTGCAATTGTCATTTCATTTGTAACATTAGTGAATATAGTTGGTTTTATAAAGTAGCCTTTATTTAACCCATTGGGTAATTCAGGTCCACCTGCTGAAAGTGTTGCACCTTCCTCAATGCCACTTTTAATTAACTTAATAATTTTATCGTATTGAATTTTAGATACTACAGGTCCTATGTGATCCAGAGTTACTCATTACATTTCTAATTCCATCCCGCACAGCGTTTGGATATGCATCTGCAAAAACTATATTGCCTCCCTTTCCACCAAGCTCTAAACAAACTTTTTTAATAGTATCAGCTGCATTCTTTGAAATAAGTCTCCCAGCTCTTGTAGAACCAGTAAATGAAATCATATCTATATCAGGATGACCAGATAATTGAGTTCCTACTCCAGCACCATCTCCATTAATTAAATTAAATACACCTTTTGGAAATTTAGCTTCGTCAATCATTTCTGCAAAGACCATTGCTGATAAGGGAGATATTTCAGAGGGCTTAAGTATCATTGTGCAACCTGTTGCAAGAGCTGGAATTACTTTGAGTGCAATTTGGTTTATTGGCCAGTTCCAAGGAGTTATTAATCCGCAAACACCTATTGGCTCATAACAGATATGGTTATTAGATTTTTTATCAAATTGCTTATCAAAATTAAAATTTTTTAATCTTAAAATAAAGTCTTCAAGATGTGCTTGACCAGATGCAGTTTGAACTTCTTTTGCCCAATCAATTGGAGCACCCATTTCAGTTGATATAGCCTCAGACATAATATCAAATTTTTTTTTATAAATTGCTAGTAGCGTCTCAAGCAAATTAATCTTTTTATCTTTTGGTACATCTCTCCAACTTTCGAACGCATTTTTTGCAGCTATAACTGCTTTATCAACATCTTCTTTTGATCCTAAAGAAATTTTTGCAAAACATTCCTCATTTGATGGGTTGATAACATCAAAATCATTATCTTTATTTGGATCTACCCATTTGCCATCAATATAAAATTTTTTTCTGTCCAACATTTTAGTTATTATATTTCGTAACCTTTTTCTTCTTTTTCATCATCAATTAGTTCCTCAGGAAAATTTGATGCTCTAAAATCAATACCTAATTTATCCTCAAATCTTTTAACAACCATAGAAGACCAAGCTCTAGAACCATATTTTTTTTTTGCATCTTTAAAAATATCCAGTACCAAGGGTGAAATTTCTAAATTTGTATCTAATTTTTTTGCCAATTGATTAAACAAACCAACATCCTTTTCAACCAAATCCATTGTAAAGTTTATATTATATGATCCATTTAAAATAACTTGGCTTTCTGTTTCATGTACAAAAGAATTTCCTGAGGATACTGCTATACCTTTGAAGGTTTTGGTAAGATCTAATTTTGATTTTTTTGCAACCGCCCATGCCTCTCCCAACGCAGCTAAATGCGTAGATGCAAGATAATTTGTTATTACTTTAAGTATTGAAGCACTTCCTAATTCCCCTGTGTGAAGTATTTTTCTCCCCATTGATGAAAGAGCGGGTAAAATTTTTTCAAAAGCGCTTCTTTCTCCACCAACAAAAATTGCAATATTACCTGTTGCTGCTCTATGGCACCCACCACTAACTGGACCATCAAGGGGTATTCCTCCTTTTTCTGATACTAGTTTTCCCATTCTCTTGACTTCGGCTTCATCTGTAGTGCTCATCTCTAGCCAAATTTTGTCTTTACTTATACCCTTAAGAATACCATTTGGTCCTTCCATCACATCTTTACATATTTCTGGTGAAGGGAGACAAGTAATTATTAAATCAACACCTTCAGTAAGCTCTCTGGAGTTTTCAGCTATTTTTGCCCCCTTTTTTTTGAATTCATCAGTCAAACTTTTATCTAAATCTCTAACAGTTAGGTCAAATTTATTTCTCAGTAAACTACCAGCTAATTTGCCACCGACATTTCCCAATCCAATAAAGCCGATTTTCATGTGCGTCCTAATTAGTAAATTAATAATTTTTTAAACATGATATAATTTATTAATTAAAATGTATTTAAATAAAATTAAAACAACTATAAGCTTTTTTTTAATATTATCAGTCATTTCAATAAACAAATTTGCTTTTGCTGAGATAATAAAGCCAAATAATGGTATTGAACCTCTTCAAGTTGTGAAAATTCAATTAAGAGGATTAAAGAATAATAGCAAAGAATATAAAGATGATGGTATCGAGCAGACTTGGGCATTTGCACATCCAGATAACCAAAGATACACAGGACCCCTTGAGAAATTTAAAATTATGCTAAAAGGTGAGGCATACTCAATGTTGCTGAATCATAAAGAGCATAAAATTAAAGAAATTTTTTTATCAGAGGATGTTGCAACCTTTGAAGTAATTATTTTAAATGCTGAAAAAGAATATTTTAAATTTAAATGGCAAGTTGAAAAATTTATTGAGGAAGGACCACTAAAGGATTGTTGGTTAACAACAGCTGTATCCTCACCAATATCTATGGGGTCATCAATCTAATGCCAAAATTACCTGATTATATAAGAGTTGCGATTTTAATGGGAATTTTATGTATTCCACCCATTGCAGCAACCCAAATTGGTTGGTTTCTTTGGGGTAAAGAAGTGGGAATTAATTGTGGTATGGTTGCTGGAGTAATTAGTGTGACTATCGCGGCCTACCTAATGTACCAGAAGGGTTGGAGAGATTCTGATGATGACTATTAAATTTATGTTTCGTTAAGATGAGAAATTTAGTAGGAATCCAATTATGAAATCAAAAGCTAAAGTAGTTATAGTTGGTGGAGGTGTAGTTGGAGTAAGCGCACTTTATCACTTAGCAAAAAAAGGATGGTCCGATGTTGTTTTAGTTGAGAGAAAAGAACTAACATCCGGATCAACTTGGCATGCTGCCGGACTTTTACCATTGTTTAATATGAGTTATTCAGTGGGACAACTTCATAAATACGCAGTCAATCTTTATAAAACATTAGAAAAAGAAACAGGAAAAAATGTTGGCTTCAGTGTTGTATCAAATATTAGATTAGCAAGCACTAAAGATCGAATGGATGAATATCATCAGTATGCAGGAGTTGCACAAACAATTGGAGTCGATGTAAAATTCTTAACACCTGACCAAGTAAAAGAAATTTGGCCACTGTGTAATACTTCAGATCTAGTTGGTGCAATTCAACACCCAGAGGACGGTTACATTCAACCTGCCGATCTTACTCAAGCTTTAGCAACAGGCGCAAGAAATAGAGGCGCAGAAATTTATAGAAACACAAATGTAGTCGGAATTAAACAAACAAAAGATGGATGGGTTGTTGAAACTGATAAAGGTTCTATCGAGTGTGAACATGTGATGTCATGTTCTGGTAATTTTGCAAGACAAACTGGTAAGATGGTTGGATTAGATATTCCTGTTATTCCAGTTGAACATCAATACATCGTGACTGAACCGCATCCAGAAATACAAAAAAGAAAAAAACAAGGGCTTCCAGAGATGGGAGTTTTAAGAGACAGTGATAGTAGATGGTACATGAGAGAGGAAGCTGGAGGTTTGATTTTAGGACCTTATGAAGATGGTGCTCCATGTTGTTATGTAGACGGACCATCAAAAGACTCTGAGTATGAATTATTTCAAGAAGATCTTGATAGACTTGCTCCTCACATTGAAGGCGCAATCCACCGTGTACCTGCATTTGGAGAAGTTGGCGTAAAGAAAGTTTATAATGGTGCTATATGCTATACACCAGATGGTAATCCAATAGTTGGTCCAGCTTGGGGATTGAAAAATTTTTGGATTAATGAGGGACATAGTTTTGGAATTACAGCAGCTGGTGGTGCAGGTTGGCAATTAGCAGAATGGATTGTTGATGGAGAACCAACTATTGATATGTTAGGCGTTGAGCCAAGAAGATACGGAGATTATTGTTCAAAATCATATCTTAAAGAAAAAAATGAAGAAGCATATAGAAATGTATTTATAATTCATTATCCAGATGAGGAAAGAGGAGCTGCAAGACCATTAAGAACTTTTTAGATAAATTAGTCGCCAACAAACTTCCAAAAAAAGTTGGAAGAATAAATTTGTGTCATGCTTTAAATACAAAAGGTGGTGTGCACTCTGAATTTACAATTATGCGAGAAGCAGAGGACAGTTTTTATTTAGTTTCGGCAGGTGCTTTTCAAAGATTAGATCATGATTGGATATTAAAATGGATGCCAAGCGATGGCTCAGTACAATTTGAAAATTTAACAAATAGTACGGGTGTATTAGTAGTCTCTGGGCCAAAAGCTAGAGAATTGATGCAAAGAGTTTCAAAAGATGATTTTTCAAATGAAAATTTTAAATGGTTAAGTGCTAAAAATGTGGATATTGGCCAGGCACCTGTAAATGCGATGAGAGTTAACTTTGTTGGAGAACTTGGTTGGGAGCTTCATCATGGCATAGAATATCAAAACCATATTTTTGATAAATTAATGGAGGCAGGTAAAGATTTAAATCTAAAACCATTTGGAATACGAGCGATGAATAGTTTAAGAGTAGAAAAATCTTACAAATTAGTTGGAACAGAATTATCAATTGAATATTCTCCTTACGAGAGTGGACTTGATAGGTTTATTCACCCAAATAAGGGAAACTTTATAGGTCTAGATGCACTTAATAAATGGAGAGAAAAAGGATTTAATAATAAATTAATTACACTTGAAGTTCATAACACAACAGATGCAGATGTTTTAGGAAACAATCCTATTTATGAAAATGGATCAGTGATAGGTAGAGCAACAGGTGGTGATTTTGGTTTTAGATTAGGAAAATCTATCGCATTAGGTATGGTTAAACCAGAATTAGCTAACGTTGGACAAAAATTAAAAATTGATATACTTGGTAAGATGCATGAGGCAACAATCTTAGAGGAAAGTCCTTATGATCCTGAAAATAATTTATTGAGAGCTTAATGAAAATATTAGTCGCTGTAAAAAGAGTTATTGATTACAATGTACAAGTAAGAGTAAAAGAGGATGGTACTGGTGTTGTCACTGATAACGTAAAAATGTCAACTAATCCGCCCGATGATAATGCTGTTGAAGAGGCTGTCAAAATTAAAGAGTCTGGTAAAGCAACCGAGGTAATTGCTATTACAATCGGCGAAGAGAAAGCTCAAGAAACTGTAAGAAAAGCTTTAGCGGTAGGAGCAGATAGAGGAATTCATGTTAAAGCCGATGGAATTTTGGAGCCTTTAGCGGTATCAAAAATTTTACAGAAAGTTGTTGAGAAAGAAAAACCAGATTTAGTCTTCATGGGCAAACAAGCTATTGATGATGACTGTAACCAGACAGGTCAAATGCTAGCAGCTTTATTAAATTGGCCACAAGCTACTTTTGCCTCAAAAATTGAGGTAAAAGATAAATCTCTAGATGTAACTAGAGAAGTGGACGAGGGATTAGAAACTATATCAGTTAATGTACCTGCAATTGTTACTTGCGATTTAAGGTTAAATGAACCTAGATACGCGTCTTTACCAAATATAATGAAGGCTAAAAAGAAGCCTCTTGAGCAATTAAGTGCTACAGATTTAGGCATTGATACTAAGCCAAGAATCGAGCAAATTAAGGTTGAGGAACCTCCTAAAAGAAAAGCAGGTATTAAAGTAGGAAGTGTTGCGGAGTTAGTACAAAAACTTAAAAATGAGGCAAAAGTAATTTAATGTCAGTTTTATTAATAGCAGAACACACAAATAAAGAATTAAAACCGTTTACTTTAAATGCGATGACTGCTGCTTCTCAAATAGATCAAGACTTACATGTATTAGTAATAGGTCACAACTCAGACGGCGCTGCAAAAGCTGCTTCAGCGGTTCCATTAGTTAAAAAAGTAATTCAAATTGAAAATCCTATTTATGAAAATTATTTAGCTGAAAATTTTACTCCAGTAATTATAAAACATGCTGAAAACTATTCTCATATAGTCTGTTCAGCTAATACGTTTGGTAAAAATTTAATGCCGAGAATTGCTGCTTTAATGGATTGTTCACAAGTAAGCGATATAATTAAAGTAATTTCTCCAGATACTTTTTTAAGACCAATTTATGCAGGAAATGCTTTTGCTACAGTTAAAAGTAATGATAAAAAAAAATGTGTAACTATAAGACCGACATCTTTCGATGCTGCACCATCTGACGGTGGATCAGCAGAAATAGTAAAAGGTGATGGAGCCGATGAATTTACTTTGACTAAGTTTGTTAAAAAAGAGGAAGTTAAATCTGATAGACCAGAGCTTGGAACTGCGAGAATTGTAATTTCTGGTGGTAGAGGTATGCAGAGTGGTGACAATTTTAAATTAATCACTGCTATTGCAGATAAGTTAAACGCTGCAATTGGTGCCTCAAGAGCTGCAGTCGATGCAGGCTATATTACAAATGATCACCAAGTAGGACAAACAGGAAAAGTTGTGGTCCCAGATCTTTATATTGCAGTAGGTATTTCAGGCGCAATTCAACATCTTGCTGGGATGAAAGAAAGCAAAGTAATAGTTGCAATCAACAAAGATGGAGAAGCTCCTATATTTAGTGTAGCAGATTATGGACTTGAGGCGGATTTGTTTGAGGCATTGCCGCAATTTCTAGAAGAATTGAACAAATTAAACACTATACAAAAATAACAAATATTGTAAAAAAATACCATTATGTCTAGAGAAGTAATGGAATATGATGTTGTAGTTGTTGGTGGAGGACCGTCAGGTTTGTCAACCGCAATTAAACTTAAACAACTAAATCCAAATATAAATGTTTGCATTTTAGAAAAGGCTGCAGAGATTGGCGCCCATATTCTTTCTGGAAATGTCTTTGAAACAAGAGCTTTGGATGAATTAATTCCAAATTGGAAAGATTTGAACTCACCTATTAAAACAAAAGTAAAAAAAGAAAAATTTCTGTTTCTTGGTAAAAGTAAATCACTAAGCTGGCCTACATGGCTTTTACCTAAAGTACAACAAAATCATAAAAATTATATAATTAGTCTTGCAAACTTATGTAGATGGCTTGCTGAACAAGCAGAGGCACTTGGAGTGGAAATTTTTCCTGGATTTCCTGCGAGCGAAATTATTTATAATGACGACGGATCTGTAAAGGGAGTTGCCACACAAGATATGGGAATTGATAAAGATGGAAATAAAAAAGATAGTTTTGAATCTGGAATAGAACTTCATGCTAAAGTAACTGTATTTGCTGAAGGGTGCAGAGGTCATCTAGGTAAAGAATTAATTAAAAAATTTGAATTAGATAAAGATAAAGATCCACAACAATATGGAATTGGTTTTAAAGAAATTTGGGAAGTTGATGATAGTAAACATGAAGAGGGGTTAGTGATGCATACTGCCGGATGGCCATTAGACAATAAAACCTATGGTGGTAGTTTTATCTATCATGCTGAGAATAAACAAATTTTTTTAGGATATGTAATAGGGTTAGATTATCAAAACCCCCACTTATCACCTTTTGATGAATTCCAAAGATTCAAAACTCACCCTTCAATAAAAAAAATGATTGAGGGAGGAAAAAGAATTTCTTATGGCGCAAGAGCGCTCATAGAGGGTGGTTTACAAAGTTTACCAAAAATGTATATGCCAGGTGCTTTACTTGTTGGTTGCGATGCAGGAACTTTAAACATGCCAAAAATAAAAGGTTCTCACACGGCAATGAAGAGTGGGATAATAGCTGCTGAGACCATTAACGAATTTATCAAAGATAATAAAGACTTATCAAGTTATGAGGAAAAATTCAAAAAAAGCTGGGTTTATGAAGAGTTACATGCGGCTAGAAATGTGAAACCGAGCTTTAGTTGGGGACTGATTTTAGGAATAATATTTACAGGCATCGATCAGATACTCTTTAGAGGCAAGTTACCATTTACTCTAAAACATAAACATGCCGACCACGAATGTTTGAAGCCTGCTAGTGAGATGCCTAAAATTGAATACCCAAAACCTGATAATAAAATCACATTTGATAAAACAAGTTCTGTTTATCTAACAGGAACAAATCATGCAGATAATCAACCAGTGCATTTAAAATTAAAAGATAAAGATTTACCAATTAAATACACTCTTGAAAAATTTGATGAGCCAGCACAAAGGTATTGTCCAGCCGGAGTTTATGAAGTTCAAATAGAAAGCAACATTCCAAAGTTTGTAATCAATGCACAAAATTGTATTCATTGCAAAACTTGTGATATCAAAGAACCATCACAAAACATTACTTGGGTCACCCCAGAAGGCAGTGGTGGACCACGATATGGAAATATGTAATTAAGAAAGATCTATTGCAAACTTTTTCAAAGTTTCAATCGGTATTAGTTTTAAAGTATTTTCATGAGTTTTTTTTAAATAAATAGGACAACCTTTTCCAGCCTCAACTGCTTTAGCATACCAACCCGCACAAACACACCAACTATCACCATTTTTTAAACCAGGAAAGCCAAATTCAGGATGTGGGGTAATTAAATCGTTACCCGCTTGCTTGCACCATTCTAAAAATTCATCATTAACTTTTGCACAAACTGTATGTACCCCAGTATCATTTTCATCTGTTTTACAACAACCATCTCGATACCAACCAGTTAAAGGATCTAAAGAACAATCTTCTAAAACTTCACCCAAAACATTTTTTTGTTTATCAGACATTAAATAGTCTTTGAAATTTTTTCATCTACTTCAAGATTAAAAGAGAAAGATCTTCTTTCACCTTCAACTGAAAATGGATATGCAGTGTGCATCAAGTAGTTTGGGAAAATTATCATATCTCCAACTTTAGGTACATGGTTGTGTATACTATTTGAAAGAAAGGATTTTTGACCACTTATAAAATCTATTGTTCCATTTGTTTTTGTATTTTTTTTATTCTTTGTTAAATTTTTTGGAATTTTTAAGTAACCAACACCTGAAATATCTCCGTCATGAAAATGAACAGGGTTGTATTCATTTTTAAATTGTCTTACGACCCAAAAATTTTTTATTTTTATTTTATTTGTGTTTTGGTTTATTGATTTTTTAATATATGAGGAAATATTTTTTAACAGAAACTTTTTAATTACTTTACTTGTGAATTGATCTGATAATCTTATTTCTTGGTATACTTGTCCAACAACTTTTTTAGAGTAATCATTTTTTTTTGACAATTTTTTATTATAAATTATCTTATCAACTTCTAAATTTATTTTATTAACAATTTTTTTTGGAATTTTAACTTTTGCTAATACTGGTCCAAACGGATTAAATACTTTCATTTTTAAATTTTTGTAGGATTTGGTTGACCTTTATAAACTTTTTCTGGATCAAATTTTTTCTCTTTCTCTTCAAAATTCATTTTTATGTTTCTTGCATTATCTATTTTTCCAAGCGGTATAGATCTATAAAAACAAGATCTATATCCAACATGGCAACTTGACCCATCTCCAATATCAACACTTAACCATACAGAATCTTGATCATCGTCAATTCTAATTTCTTTTATTTTTTGAACAAATCCACTTGTTTTACCTTTATGCCAAATTTGTTTTCTCGATCTACTCCAATAGTGTGCCTCTTTTGTTTCTATTGAGAGTTTAAGAGCTTCAACATTCATAAATCCATGCATTAAGATTTCTTTCGTTTTTGCGCAAGTTGTCACAACAGGGATCAAGCCGTCATTATCAAATTTAGGTGATAATAGGCTACCTTCCTCAATTTCAGCGACATTTTCTCTTTTTTTAAACATTTCAAAGATTTTTTAACATATTAAGAAATATAATAAACATTTTAAAATTATAGAATTAATATATAAATCTCACTTTATGAAATTAGTAAAAAACGAAAACGAAAAAAAACAAGAAAAAGTTACAGACGAAGAAGCTAGAGAAGCATTTGTAAAAATTCTTAAATGGATAGGTGAGGACCCAACTAGAGAAGGGCTTCTTGAAACTCCAAAAAGAGTAACTAAAGCATTTAAAGAGTATTTTAAAGGTTACCAAGAGGATCCAAAAGAAATATTAAACAAAACATTCGGTGATGTTGAAGGTTATAGTGATATGGTGGTTCAAAAAAATATATCAGTGCAAAGTCACTGTGAGCACCACATGGCGCCTATAATTGGAATTGCGCATGTTGCATATATTCCAAATCAAAGAGTAGTAGGGCTCAGTAAAATTGCTAGAGTAGTTGAAGTATTCTCAAAAAGATTACAAACTCAAGAAAGACTAACAGTTCAAATAGCCAATACATTAATGGAAGCATTAGATGCCAAAGGAGTTGCAGTAACCATAGATTCAACTCATCAGTGTATGACTATGAGAGGTATTAAAAAAGAACAGGCTACAACAGTTACTAATTTTTATTTAGGTCAATTTAGAGACGATTTAAGTTATCAAAATAGATATTTGAGATTCATCGCAAAATAATATTAATTAACATAAATGTCAGATAAATTTAAAGCCTTGGTTTTAAACCAAGAGGGTGAGAATTTTACTAGAGAAGTAAAGGACCTAGATAAAAGTTTTTTAAAACACGGAGATGTTACTGTTAAAGTAGATTACTCTAGTTTAAATTATAAAGATGCATTAATTTTAAAAAATGGTGCAAGATTAGTAAAAGAATTTCCACATATTCCAGGTATAGATTTTTCGGGTACGGTTGTTGAAAGTCAAAATCAAAAATTTAAAGAAGGCGATGAAATAATTCTTACAGGATGGAGAGTAGGTGAGATTTATTTTGGTGGCTACTCTCAATATGCAAAAGTGAATGGAGAATTTCTAGTTAAAAAACCTAAATCTCTTACATCCAAACAAGCAATGATATTAGGTACTGCAGGGTTTACTGCTTTACAATGTGCTTTTACTACAAAACAAACCAGAGAAGTTTTACTACTTGGAGAGAAAGTTCAAGATGTTTTAGTTACTGGAGCATCTGGTGGAGTGGGTAGTATAGCAACAATGATTTTAAGTAAGTTGGGATGTAATGTAACTGCTGTTACAGGTAAGGATAGTAACAGTGAATATTTAAAATCAATTGGTGCTAAAAATGTAATAAATACAAGTGAATTAGATAAAGAAGCAAGACCATTAGATAAAGGCATTTACGATGGAGCAGTCGATACAGTTGGTGGAAATGTTTTATCAAATGTTTTATCTCACGTTAAAGATGCAGGAATAGTTGCAGCTTGTGGAAATGCATCAGGCATTAAATTAAATACCACGGTAATGCCTTTTATTATAAGAGGCGTGAAGCTTTGGGGTATAAACTCTGTTACAGCATCAATTAAAAGAAGGGAATTTTTGTGGGGGGAAGTAGAAAAACTAGTTGATTTTGCTTTACTTGAAAAATCTATAAAAGAGGTAAGTCTTGGCGAATTGATTGATGTATACCCAAAAATGTTACAAGGGAAAACATCAGGAAGATATATCGTCAATTTAAACAAATAATGGATTGGGATAAATTAAAAATTTTTCACGCTGTTGCTGAAGCTGGGAGTTTTACAAGTGCCACAGTAAATCTAAATCTTAGTCAATCAGCTATCAGTAGACAAATTCAATCCCTTGAAGAGGATTTAAAAGTAAAATTATTTGAAAGACATGCGAGAGGACTTACTTTAACCGAAAACGGTGAATATGTTTTTAAAACTGCCCATGAAGTGATTAGTAAATTAAAAGAAGTTGAAACATCTCTTTCAGATCAAAAAAATCATCCAACAGGCAAAATTACAATTACAACAGTTAGAAGTTTTGGTACACACTGGCTAACACCTAGAATTCAAGAGTTTATGCAACTTCATCCAGAAATTGAAGTTGAGTTAATTTTTGATGATAAAGAATTAGATTTAAGCACAAGACAAGCAGACATTGGAATTTTTATGAGAAGACCCAAACAGCTTAATTATATTCAAAAAAAGCTAATAGATATTAACTACCATATTTATGGATCCACTAAATATCTTGAAAAACATGGTATGCCAAAAACCATTACAGATTTAAATAAACACAGATTTATATCATTTGGAAAAGGAACACCCTCACCTGTATATAATCCAGATTGGGCACTTAAAATTGGTATGAAAGACAATAAAAAAAGAAAATCTATTATGAAAGTTAATAGCGTTATGGGCCTATTATTAGCTGTGGAAAGCGGTGTTGGATTAGCTGCGTTACCAGATTATTTAAGTTATCAATCAAATAATATAATTAAAGTTTTACCTAAAGTAGAAGGACCAATTACAGAGGCACATTTTGTATATCCACAATCAATGAAAAACGTTGCTAGAGTTCAAGCTTTTAGAAATTTCCTTTATAGCAAGATTTCAGAGTGGGAATTTTAAGATTGACATCTGCGTCAATCCGTGCGATTGATAATCATTATCATTGAGAATAGTTCTCAATATCAATAGTAACAGTGCGGAGAAACGGAGATAAATGAGGAAAATAAGCATAATATCAATCTTATTTACTTTGATTTTTGGTTATTCAGTTGCATCAGAAGTAAATGTTTTTAATGCAAGACATTATAAAGCTGATGCTGAACTTTATAGCAAGTTTACAAATAAAACTGGAATTAAAGTAAATTTAATTAACGGAAAAGCAGGAGCTCTTGAAAAAAGAATGATTGAAGAGGGCGCTGATTCTTCTGCAGACCTTTACATAACAGCTGATGCTGGAAGATGTGGGGTTTTTAAAGCAAAAGGAATGACGCAAGGTGGATTAATTTCACCAGCTATTAAAGCTGCAGTACCTGTAAATTTTAGGACTTCGCATTGGACTGGGATCGCGAAAAGAGCGAGAATAGTTTATTACGCACCTGAACGAGTTAGTGGAGCTGAATTGTCAGGCTTAACATATGAAAGTTTAGCCGATCCAAAATGGAAAGGTAGATTAGTAATCAGAAAATCTAGCAATATCTACAATAAGTCTTTAGTGGCTTCATTAGTAAAAAATAATGGAAAAAAAGCTACAGCTGAGTGGGCAAAAGGCGTTGTTGCCAATATGGCAAGAACACCAGAAGGTAACGATAGAGCACAAATTATGGCGGTAGCTGCGGGAGAAGCTGATATTGCAGTTGCTAATACTTATTATTTGGCACTTATGCTATCTGGTAAAAAAGGTCCAGAGCAACAAGAGGCTGCTAAAAAAGTTAAAGCATTCTTTCCAAACCAAAATGATAGAGGAACTCACATGAATATTAGCTGCGCTGCTTTAGTAAAAGGTGCACCTAATAAATCAAATGCAATTAAACTTGTAGAGTTTTTATTAACTCCAGAGTCCCAAGAGCACTTTGTTAATAATACATTTGAATTTCCTATGATTGATGGTGTTTCAGCAAATCCATTAGTTGTAAACAATATAGGTTTAGATTTTAAACAAGATCTAAAAACTAAGGTTTCTAGCTATGGTGCAAAACAAGCAGATGCATTAGAGGTAATGACTACAGCTGGTTGGAAATAAGTATGAAAGATAAAAAAGAATTTATTTCTGAGATTAATTATAATAAATCAGCAGAGCCATGTCCTGCATGTGCAACTGAATGTGAAAAAATTAATAACAGGATAAATAAAAGAAATTTATCTGAGATTAAAAACGAGGAGGTTCCGCACATCCTAAAAGTTTTTGATTTCTAAATTTCTTAATTTACTCGTCCACGGTATTTTACCCTTACCGTGGACGTTTTTTTTACGATTGTAAGGCGGATTATAATATGAAAAAAATTAATTTTTGGTATTTATCATCTTTCCTAATATCATTTGTTGTAATAATTCCAATTATTACAGTAGGAATTAGTTTTTTTGAAGAGACCAGTAATTATTATAAAATTTTAAAAGACACTTTTTTAGTAGAATATATTTTAAATTCATTAACTTTACTTGTGTTGGTTTTAATATTCACATTTGTAATAGGAACAGGAACCGCTTACTTAGTATCATTTTTTAAATTTCCTTTTAGCGATTTTTTTAAGTGGGCATTAATTTTATCTTTTGCAGTTCCTCCTTATATTTATGCATACTCTTTAACAGCCTTTTTTGATAATTATGGAATTGCTTATACTATTTTAACAAATCTATTTGGTGAAGGTGAATACAACAAAATAATTCCAAAAGTTAATGGAATGTTTGGTGCGACTTTATCAATGACATTTTCTCTTTTTGCTTATGTCTTCATACTCTCAAGAGCATCATTTCTATATCAATCTCAAAACTTAATTGATCTAGGAAAAAACCTTGGTTTTTCAAGATTAAAATCGTTTTTTAATATAATATTGCCAGCAGCACGTCCTGCAATAGTTGCTGGATTATCTCTTGTGGCTATGGAAACTTTAGCTGAATTTGGTGCAGTAGATTTTTTTTCCATAAATACGTTAACAACAGGCATTTATAACTCCTGGATTGCTTTTGATGACCTTGCATTTGCCAACAGAATAGCTTCATTACTGTTACTTTTTATATTTTCTTTGTTCATAATAGAAAACCTATCTAGGAAAAAAGCCAAATATCACTTTAATATTAAGGGGGGTTTCAAACAAAAGGAAAAAATAAAACTCTTTGGTTATAAGTCCTTGTTAGCATTTATTTTCTGTTTTTTTGTATTTTTCATGAGTTTTTTATTTCCACTAAGTCAAATGTTGTATTGGACAATAAAGTTTCCTGAAAATTTATTGGATTTACAAATTATTACTCTATTATTAAATACACTTTACCTGGCTTTATTATCGAGCTTGGTTTTAATAATATTTTCGTTAATTTCAAATTATGGAAACAGAGTAACAAATAATAAAATACTTAATATACTATCTACTTTATCAATTTCAGGTTATGCAATACCAGGTGTAATACTGGCAGTTGCTTTTATAACTTTTATTGCGTGGTTTGATAATACTATTGTTAAATCATTAGGGTTTTTATCCATAAAAAAAGTATTTATTGGTTCAATATTAGGATTAGTAATAGTTTATTTCATAAGATTTTATTCTTTAGCTTTTAATGGAATTAAATCTGGTTATGAAAAAATAAACATTGCTGTTGATGAAAGTGCTTATTTACTTGGTTACTCAAAAAGAAAAACTTTCACGAATATACATATACCTTTTTTAAGAAACTCGTTATTATTTATAATAATATTGATTTCTTTGGAAATAATAAGAGAGTTGCCTATCACATTAATTTTAAGACCCTTTAATTTTGAAACTTTTGCTACCACAGCATATATATCAGCATCAGAAGATTTACTTGAAGCAGCTGCAGTGCCTTCTTTATTTTTAATTTTAATTGCTTCAATCTTTATTATAATTGCATCAAAATATATTTTAAGAGAAAATAATGGATAATTTTTTTGAAGTTAAAAACGTTGATTTTATTATTGATGGGAAAACAAAAGTTAAAAATATGTCGTTTTCAATTGAGAAAGAAGGTGACATTGTTTGTTTGTTAGGACCATCTGGAATTGGAAAAACTACAATACTCAGAGCTATCGCTGGACTACAAAAAATTAAAAATGGCCATATTAAATTAAAAGGGAGAGTTTTAGCTTCAGATGAAATTAATATTGAGCCTGAAAATAGAAATATATCTTTAGCCTTTCAGGAGAATAGTTTGTTTCCGCATTATACTGTAGAAAAAAATATATTATTAGGAGAAGAAAAAAATGCAGATAATAAAGATAAACAAATAAGTTTTAAGGAGATAGTCGATATATTAGATATTTCTCAAATACTAAATCAATATCCTCATCAAATTAGTGCAGGTGAGGCTCAAAGAGCGTCTCTTGCAAGATCACTTTTATCTAAACCAGATCTACTTTTATTGGATGAGCCTCTTTCAAATGTAGATCAAAGTCATAAAGAAGATATTCAAGAAAAGTTAAAAAAAATGCTATCAAAATTAAAAATAACAACAATAATTGTAACACATGACTCTTATGAAGCTTTTTATCTAGGATCAAAATGTGGAATAATCTTAAATAATCAACTTAAACAGTATGATGATCCTTACAATGTTTATCATCTACCTAATTCTATTGAGGTTGTTAATTTCTTAAATAGAGGAATTTTAATACCCGCTAAAGTAACGAGCCCGAAAAGCTTAGAAAATGAGGAACTAGG